>Ga0182749_1000138_pt1 | contig 85516 bp, 63 predicted proteins | sample eDN3rd37CKraftMG_FD_128875 | JGI IMG/M metagenome (GOLD analysis project Ga0182749, IMG submission 128875) | Enriched Miracle-Growth compost microbial communities from Emeryville, California, USA - eDNA 3rd pass 37_C Kraft MG (version 2) (version 2) ...
ACTCGGGATCGCCTTCGTGGATGCCGGTGAAGAGAATTGTTATCTCACTTCCTTGTTGCGTAACGGGAGGGGGCCAATCAATGCCCATATCAACGAGGTCGCACTCGCCGCCATAGATATTCACCGACACCAGTTCGCCAGCGGTTGGGTTCGCGGGCGTGATGTACGGTGGATCGAGAAACGCCGACGCCCGCTGTGCGCATAGCGCAAACGCAAACAGATTCATCGCACGATGAATGCGCATGTTCGGCGTTCCCGGCCAGCCCTACTCCTGATACGGAATTCGGCGTGCGACCCCGCCAGCACTTTCGAAAAAACGATCACCGGACCGAGACCGCGGGCGCCCGGCTTTGCGGTCCAGGCGCGCGGCAGATCATCGCGGCCGCCTCCGGACGCTTCAACGCCTACGCCAAAACCGCGACAATAGCGTCCTCGACCCGCCGCGTGTCCGCGCGGCGCCGTTTTGATCCTCCGGAGTGATCCATGACGCAAGCCAGCATCCAGCCGCCGCCCGGCGGCGCACCGATCACGATCGCCGACGGCAAGCTCGACGTGCCGCACAATCCGATCGTGCCTTTCATCGAAGGCGACGGCACCGGCCCCGACATCTGGCGCGCATCGGTGCGCGTGCTCGACGCGGCGGTGGCGAAAGCCTACGGCGGCAAGCGCAGGATCCACTGGATGGAAGTGCTGGCCGGGGAGAAGGCGTTCAACGAGACCGGCAACTGGCTGCCCGACGAAACCGTCGAGGCGTGCCGGAAATACCTCGTCTCGATCAAGGGGCCGCTGACGACGCCGGTCGGCGGCGGCATCCGCTCGCTCAATGTCGCGCTGCGCCAGATGCTGGATCTCTACACCTGCCTGCGCCCGGTGCGCTGGTTCAAGGGCGTGCCTTCGCCGGTGAAGGATCCCTCGAAAGTGGACATGACGATCTTCCGCGAGAACACCGAGGACATCTACGCCGGCATTGAATTCCAGGAAGGCTCGGATGATGCGAAGAAATTCGCCTCGCTGCTCAAGGAGCACTTCCCCGAGCGCTTCCGCAAGGTGCGCTTTCCCGACAGTTCCGGTTTCGGCATCAAGCCGGTGTCGCGCGAGGGCACCGAGCGGCTCGTGCGCGCGGCGCTGAAGTACGCGATCGACAACGACCGCAAATCGGTGACGCTCGTGCACAAGGGCAACATCATGAAGTTCACCGAGGGCGCGTTCCGCGACTGGGGCTACGCGCTCGCGCAGAAGGAGTTCGGCGCGAAGGAGATCGACGGCGGGCCGTGGTGCTCATTCAAGAATCCGAAGAGCGGCAGGGAAATCATCGTCAAGGACGCGATCGCGGATGCGTTCCTGCAGCAGATCCTGCTGCGCCCGGCCGAGTACGATGTCGTCGCGACGCTCAATCTCAACGGCGATTATCTTTCCGACGCGCTGGCCGCGCAGGTCGGCGGCATCGGCATTGCGCCGGGCGGCAACATCAACTACGTGTCCGGCCACGCGGTGTTTGAAGCGACGCACGGCACGGCGCCGAAGTACGCAAACCAGGACAAGGTCAATCCGGGCTCGGTGATCCTTTCCGGCGAGATGATGCTGCGCTACATGGGCTGGACCGAAGCCGCCGACGCGATCATCGCCGCCATGGACAAGGCGATCGCCGCGAAGGAAGTCACCTACGACTTCGCGCGGCTCATGGAAGGCGCGAAGGAAGTGAAGACCTCCGAGTTCGCCGATCGCCTGATCGCCGCGCTGTAGAGTTGTCACTTGACGCTTTCCACCCTCCGCCAGCGGAGGGGAAGCGTCTGACCAGCTGGCCTTCACCCCGACCCTCTCCCGCAAGCGGGAGAGGGATACGCGCGACCGTCAGTCGAAGCCGCCGGCGAAGATGACGTCCCGCAGCTCGAACGCGCCGCGGTCGTTGGGGCCGCCGGCGTCCGCCACGGCGAGGTCGCGGGCGAAAAGCCGCCCGTGACGCCGCGAAGGAACGAAAGACACGCAGATCGTTCAGCGCGCGTCGATCGCCGCGGCGAGCTGCGACTGCAACACGAGCGCCCGTTCGCGCAGCGGCGGCTTCGGGTCCGCGCCCAGCACAGCGCGCACCAGCTCGTCCGCGCCCTCGGTATCGCCACGGGCGAGCAGCGCCGAAGCCAGCTCCAGACGCACGGCATCCGGTGCCGGACGCGATTCGCCGCCGCCGGCTGCGAGGAGCTCGCGCAGGATCGGCTCAGCAGCGGCCCACTGGCCGATCGCACCGAGCGCGCGCGCATGATTCAGCCGGATCTGCGCGAGATACGGATGATCGGGACCGGCCGCGGCCCGCATCACGTCCGCTGCTTCGCCCCAGCGCGCCGCGGCGACGTCGGCATGCCCGAGCGCCGCTTCGGTGCGCGCGAGATGGCCGAGCGCGATCGCGATCTTCTGATGCGGTCGGTCGAAGATACGCCGCTCCGCCGCGATGATCGCCTCGAACTCGCTGCGTGCCTCGTCGAGGCGGCCCATGTCGCGCAGCAGCGCCGCGCAGCGCACTTCGCGCGGTGTTTCCGGGTCGCCCCAGGCCGCGAGCAGATCGCGCTCGACGACCGCGACCGGGTCGGTGCCGTTCGCCTTGATGTAGCGCTGCGTGGCCGACCATGAGCGCAGGTAAGCGAGAAACTGCGCGGCGTTCCATTCGGCGCTCATGACGAACGCCGGTGCCGCGATTTCCTCGAAGGGCGCAGCGGTGCCGTTGCGATCCTCGAACGGAAACGGAATGGTGCGATAGCCCGCGTCGACGTGGTCACGCTCCGGCGGCCAGTACGGTCCGGTGAGATCGACGTAGACGCGGTTCTTGAGCGCATCGACCTCGGGCGTTACGCGGCAATCGGAGTACGCCCAGGCCGCGAGCAGGCCGCGCGGCTTCAGCACGCGCCCGGCCTCGGCGAAGAAGCGCGCGAAATCGAACCAGTGCAGCGCCTGCGCGACGGTGACGAGATCGGCGCTCTGCGGCGGCAGCGAGCACTGCTCGCCGGGCTCGACGCGGTATTCGACATTGGGCCGCAGCTCCGCGTTGCCGATCTGCGTCGCGCTGGGGTCGGTCGCGAACACGCGCGCGAAGCGCGATGCGAGCGCGACGCTCGCCTGGCCGTTGCCGCAGCCGGCGTCCCATGCCAGCTCGCGCGCCGGCGCTTCGCTCGCGAGCCAGTCGAACAGCGCCGCGGGATAGGTCGGACGCGCTTCGCGGTAGGCCGTGGCGTGGCCGGAGAAATGATCCTTGAAGGGCATGGAGCAGCCTCGATGCTGGTCGTCTCGGCGGTCATCTCTCCCGCTTGCGGGAGATCGCGCCGACGGCTCGATCGCGCGGCGATACACTCATTTTCGCGCGCGGCGCGCTGTCGCTGAAGCCCTGCCAGCGGCCGCGGCCGTTACGACGCGCGTTTCGCCTGGCGCGAGATCGCCCAGCTCGTAGGCGCCGACGCGCACGCGGATCAGGCGCAGCGTCGGCAAGCCGACCGCCGCCGTCATGCGCCGCACCTGGCGGTTGCGGCCTTCGCGGATCGTGAGCTCCAGCCACGCGTCGGGAACGTTCTTGCGGAAACGGATCGGCGGATCGCGCGGCCAGAGCCACGCGGGCGGCGCCGCGAGCAGTTTCGCTTCCGCGGGCAGCGTCGGTCCGTCGTTGAGCGGGACGCCGCGGCGCAGGCGTTCAAGCGCGTGCTCGTCCGGCGTGCCTTCCACCTGCACGAGATACGTCTTGGCGAGCTTGTGGCGCGGATCGGTGAGCCGGTGCGCGAGCACGCCGTCGTCGGTGAGCACGACGAGGCCTTCGGAATCGAAGTCGAGGCGCCCGGCCGGATAGACGTCCGGTTGCGGCACGAATTCGGCGAGCGTGCGCCGCGGCGAATCGCTGCGATCAGTGAACTGGCAGAGCACGCCGTAGGGCTTGTTGAGGAGGATCAGCATGGACGCGGCGCGCGGCCGGATGCGATCTCGCGGGGTTCAGGCGGAGCGGCCCTCACCCCGGCCTCTCCCGCAAGCGGGAGAGGGGGAAATGCGGAGGTGTCCGGCGTTCCGTCAGGGCTTGTCGCTGCTGTCGTTGCCCTGATGGAAGATCTGATCCGCGCCCGGCTTGACGAACTTCAGCGTCATGCGGTCCGACTCGCCGATGGCGACGTACTTGTCGCGGTCCTGGTCGCCGAGCGTCAGCGTCGGCGGCAGCGTCCAGACGCCCTTCTCGTAATCCTTGGTGTCCTTCGGGTTGGCGTTGATCTCGCTCTGCGAGGCGAGCTTGAAGCCGGCGTCAGTGGCGAGCTTGATCACATAGTCGGTCGGAAGATAGCCGCTCTTCTTGATCTTCTCGAGATCGGCGCCTTCGGCGGCGCGGTGATCGACGACGCCGAGCGTGCCGCCCGGCTTCAGCACGTCGAAGAACGCCTTGAACATGTCGGGCGCGGTGCCGCTGGAGACCCAGTTGTGCACGTTGCGGAACGTGAGGACGACATCCGCGGAGCCGGGCTCGCCGAAGCTCGGCGCCTTGCTGTCGAACTCGACGATCTTCGCTTCGCCGTAGCGCTCGGGATCGTCGGCGAATTTCTTGTGCAGGCCCGAATTGTCGCGCGCGGCTTCGCCTTCGGGATTCCTCGGCTTGGCGACTGCCGCGATGTAGGTGCCGCTGCCCTTCATCAGCGGCGCCAGGATCTCGGCATACCAGCCGCCGCCCGGCGTGATCTCGATCAGCGTGTCGCCCGGTTTCACGCCAAAGAATTCGAGCGTCTCCTTCGGATGGCGGTACTGGTCGCGCGCCTTGTTCTTTTCCGAGCGCCAGGTCCCCGCGAGGATCGTGTCGAGCTTCGCGCCGGCGAGATCGGCCTGGCTGGCAGGCGGCGTCGGCGTGGCGGGCTGGTCAGCCGGCGCGGCCGGTTTCGGCTCCGGCGCGGTCGCGGCGGTCTGGTCGGCCTCCTGCTGGCCGCAGGCGGCGACGAGCACGGCGAGACAGAGCGCGATCGGTAGTTTCTTCATGGCGTCCTCGGAGTGGCTGCGGCCACGGACGTGGCCCCGAACCGGAAAGCCTAGCACAGGCCCCGCGGGCATCCCGCGTCGCCGATGTCGTTTCGGGCCCGCTGCTGCGTATATGGGAGTCGGACACGCCGCCACCGACAAGGAGAAACACCATGCGTAGCCCGACATTCCTGCTGCTCGCCGCGCTCGTCGCGGCTCCGGCTTCGGCAGGAAGCTTTACCGTGAACAGCGAAGCCGACGTGCCCGACGACAACATCGGCGACGGCGAATGCCATGCCGTGCTCGGCCTGCCCGGCGTCTGCACGCTGCGCGCGGCTATACAGGAAGCCAACGCGAATCCCGGCGCCGACACGATCTCGCTGACCGCGGGCCAGCGCTACACGCTGACGCGCATCGGCCAGGACGACACCGCCTCGAGCGGCGATCTCGACATCACCGACAACGTGACGATTTTCTTCTTCGCCTCGGGCGAGCGGCCCGTCGTCGATGCGGGCGGACTGGAGCGCGCCTTCGAAATCCACGGCGGCAACGTCACAATGCTCGGCTTCGACATCACCGGCGGCGACGCGACGCTTCCCGGCGACGCGGCCGGCGGCGGCGTCGCGATCAACTTCGGCGCCGGCATCGTGCAGCTCTCGCTGATGCGCATCTACGGCAACCGCGCGAACTACGGCGGCGGCGTCTACAACGACGGCGCGACCACCACGGTGAGCGCGTCCGAGCTTTACGACAACGAGATCCAGGACGATTTCACCGATTCCAGCGGCGCCGCGCTGCTCAACCGCGGCACGCTGACGCTCGATCACTCCAGCGTGTACGAGAACTCCGGCGTCGGCGACTTCGGCGCGATCGCGATCGAGAACACGCCGCCGTTCTCGGGATCGCCCGTGATGACGATCATCAACACGACCATTGCGTCCAATGTCGGCCTCGGCATCAACAGCCAGGATGATTCGACGCTCATCGTGCGCAACTCGACGATCGCCGGCAACACGGTCACCGGCGTGCGCATCGGCGGTGCCGGCGGCACGTTCCAGATGCGCAACAGCGTGATCGCGAAGAACGCCGTCGCCGACTGCGTGATCTCGATCGCGGCCGATCTCAATCTCAACCGCTACAACATGGATTCGGACGACACCTGCGAGCTCGCCGACGGCAGCTCAAACTACCCCGGCGTCGAGCCGTATCTGACGCCGCCGGTGCGCCGCGGCGGATTCGGCCGCGTGAGCTGGCCGCTCACGATCAGCCCGGCGATCGACCAGGGCCATCCCGTGATCGGCGCAATCGGCTGCGAGGAGGACGATCAGGACTTCGTCGACCGGCCCATCGACTTCGACGGCGACGGCACCGCGCGTTGCGACGTCGGCGCCGTCGAGCTCAGCGACGACGTGATCTTCCACGATCCATACGAGACGCTGTGATCGTCACCGCGTGCGCTCGCCGCGGCGGGGTTGCAATCGCGACCCCGCCGCGCGAGCCTTTGCGGCCGGACCTTCGGACAGCGGGACTCTGGCTCGTGCACGCGCGCAGCGATGACAGCGTCACCCGGATCATCGAGGCCGCCGCGGGCGACGATGCCGAGCTGCTGGCCCGCGTGTTTCCGCTGGTCTACGAGGAGCTGCGCCGCATCGCGCATCGCGCGCTGCAGCGCGCGAGCGGCAACGCGACGCTCTCGACCACCGCGCTGGTCAACGAGGCCTATGTCAAGCTCGCCGGCAACGCCGAGCTCGGACTGTCTGGTCGCAAACATCTGTTCGCGCTCTGCGCGCGCGCCATGCGCCAGATCGTGGTCGATCACGCGCGGCGGCGGCAGGCGGACAAGCGCGGCGGCGGCGCGGCCTGGTCGCTCGACACGATCGATGCCGACAGCGCGGACCGCCCGGAGACGATCGTCGCGCTGGACGAAGCACTGACTGCGCTCGCGGAGCGCGACCCGCGCCTCGTGCGCCTGATCGAACTGCGCGTGTTCGGCGGGCTCGACAGCGCGCGCATCGCCGAGCTGCTGGAGCTCACGCCGCGCAGCGTGCAGCGCGAGTGGCTGCGCGCCCGCGCCTGGGTCGGACACGCGCTCGCGCTCGGCACCGGCGCATGAACCCGCTGCCGGACTCGGAGCGCTGGCGCGAGCTGGACGCCGCGCTGTGCGAGCTGCTCGAGCTCGATTCCGCCGCGCGCGGCGCCTGGATCGAGACGCACTGCCGCGATCGCCGCGATCTCGCGGCCGCGCTCCATTCGCTGCTCGCGCACGCCGAGGCGGCGGGCCCGCTCGAGCACGTCGAACGTTCCGCCGCGTTCGCGGATGCGCTCGCCACGGGCGAGCGCCGTGACGCGTTCGCCGGCGGCTGGCGATTGCTCCGGCGCGTCGGCACCGGCGGCATGGCCGAAGTCTTCCTCGCCGAGCGGGACAGCGAGGGCGTGCGCCAGCGCGCGGCGCTGAAACTGCTGGCGCGCGGATTCGCATCGCCCGCGCTGCGCGCGCGTTTCGCGCGCGAGCGCGAGATCCTCGCCGGACTTTCCGATGCGCGCATCGCGCGCTACTTCGACGGCGGCATCGCGCCCGACGGGCGGCCGTGGCTGGCGATGGAATACGTCGAGGGCCTGCCGATCGACCGCCACTGCGCGGAGCACCGGCTCGGGCTCGCCGAACGCCTCGCGCTGTTCCGTGACGTCTGCGGTGCCGTCGCGCACGCGCATCGGCACCTCGTCGTGCACCGCGACATCAAGCCGTCGAATGTGCTGGTCAGCCGCGAGGGCCAGGTCAAGCTGCTCGACTTCGGCATCGCCAAGCCGCTCGGCGGGCGCGAAGGCGGCGCGACGCAACCGACGCTGCGCTGGCTGACGCCGCACTACGCGAGCCCCGAGCAGTTGCGCGGCGAGCCCGCGAGCACCGCGACGGACGTCTTTCTGCTCGGATTGCTGCTCTACGAAATCGTCGCCGGTTGCAGGCCGTTCGCGGCGCACGAGGGCGACGCGTTCGCGCTCGAGCGCGCGCTGCGCGAGGAGGACCCGCCGCGTCCGAGCGATGCGCTCGCGCGCGCGGTGCCGGAGCACAAACCGCCAATCGCATCGCGCGAGCTTCGCGGTGACATCGACCGCATCGTCCTGCTCGCGTTGCGCAAGGATCCGGCTGCGCGCTATTCGTCGGTCGAGCGCTTCGACGAAGACATCGCGCGCTTTCTCGCGGGACGTCCGGTTGCGGCGCGCGGCGACGCGCTCGGCTATCGCGCACGCAAGTGGCTGCAGCGGCATCGGCTGGCCGCGGCGGCGCTCGCCGGCGCGCTGCTGGTAGCGGTGGCGAGCGCGATGCTGCTCGTGCGGCAGAACCGAATCGTCGTCGAGCAGCGCGATCGCGCGCGCTCTGCCGCGGCACAGGCCGAGGCGGTGCGCGATTTCCTGATCGACCTCTTCGACGCGGCGGATCCGTCGAAGACGCTCGGCGAGAAGCTCAGCGTCGGCGCCGTGCTCGACAAGGGTGGCGCGCGCATCGCCGAAGGGTTCGGCGCGCAGCCGCGCGTGCGTGCGGAGATGCTGCACACGATCGGCGCGGTGTACCACGCGCTTGGCAATCACGCGCGGGCGCGCGAGCTGCTCGAACAGGCCGTGGCGCTGCGGCGCGCGTGGCCGGACGCGTCCGCCGATCTTTCGCGCAGCCTGGTCGAGCTTGCCGCCGTCGAGCGCGACGACAGCCGGCTCGACGAAGGCATCGCGCTCGCGCGCGAGGCGGTCGAGCGCGCGGGCACGGAGGTGCACGCGCGCGCGCTGGCGCTCGGCGAGCTCGGCGTCGGGCTTCTGATGCGCGAGCAGGATCTCGGCGGCGCGCGCGCCGCGCTTGATGCGGCGATTGCCTCGTATCGCGCCTGGCCCGATCCCGATCCCGTGCGCATCGCGATCGCCGAGGGCAACCGCGCCGCCGTCGATCTCAACGAGGGCCGGTTCGACGACGCGGAGACCGGCTTTCGCAGTGCCATCGCGACGCTCGCGCCGAGGCTCGGCGACATGAATCCGGAAGTTACCGCGCTGCTCTACAACCTCGCGCGGCTGGAAGAGCGGCGCGGCAAGCTCGACGACGCCGAAGCGCACTTCGTGCGCGTGCTTGCGGCCGAAACGTCCGTGCTGGGTGCGGACCATCCGGATGTCGCAATCGATCGCACGCGGCTCGCGTACGTGCAGGGGGAGCGCGGCGACTATGCGAGCGCCGAGCGAAATTTCACCGAAGCGCTGGCGACCCTTCGCGCGGAGCTGCCGCCTGATCACAAGCGCACGGCCGAAAATCTGATGGGCTATGCGGAAGTGCTGGTGGCAGAGGGCCGTGCAGACGAGGCCGCCGTGCGCATCGGCGAGGCGATTTCGATCCTGCGCAAGCATTTCGCGGCGGACGACTGGCGCGTCGCCGATGCCGAACGCATCCAGGCGCGCGCATGGCTCAGGCTGGATCGCCGCGATGCCGCGCTTGCGCAGCTCCAACGCATCGCTCCGATCCTGCTTGCGCAGCCCGCGCCCATGCCTGAACGCTACCGCGCTGCGCTCGCTGAAGCGCTGCCACGCTGAACGAATCCCCGCCGGCTCCGCGCACGGCTCACTCGCGATTCATTGCCTGAGGCGCCTTCTGGTGCAGCCGAAGATGCGCGCATCCGCACGCAGGTCTTCGCAGTTCCGTCCACAAGGAGACAAAGGCCATGCTCCACTACGCCATCGTGTTTCTCGTCATTGCGCTGATCGCGGCGGTGCTCGGTTTCGGCGGCATCGCCGGTGCCGCCGCGGGCATCGCGAAGATCCTGTTCGTCGTTTTCCTCGTGCTGTTTCTCGTGTCGTTGTTCCTGGGTCGTCGCACACCGCGGGTCTGACGGATCCGGCCCGTCGTGCCGAAAGGCCCGCCGCGGCGGGCCTTTCGTTTTGCGCTCAGGTGTGCACGCGCGCGGATGCGGGATAGGGCGGCACGTCGACGAGCTCGCCGGCGGCGAGGCGTGATTGCGCCGCCTGCCACCAGGCGGGATCGAAGATTTCCGGGTGCGCCGCGAGCAGCGCGTCGCGCAGCGCGGCGGACACGCCGAGGAAGCGCGGGAACAACTCGGGAAACACGTCGTCGTGGCGCACCGAGAGCCATTCGTCCAGCGGGCGCGTTTCGTCTTCCTCGCGGGCGGGCGGCACGCGCCGGAAGCGGCATTGCTCGACGAGGCAGAGCTCGTCGTAGTCGTAGAAGATGACCCGGCCGCGCGTCGACACGCCGAAGTTCTTGAGCAGCAGATCGCCCGGAAAGATGTTGCTCAGTGCAAGATCCTTGACCGCCTGCCCGTAGTCGAGCACGGCGGCGAGCGCGGCCTCGAACGGCACTTCGCGCACATACAGGTTCAGCGGACGCAGGCGCCGCTCGACGTAGCAGTGCTTGACCAGCAGATCACCGCCGTCGACGGCGACCGCCTCGGCGCACTCGCCGAGCAATTCGTCGAGAAGGCCCGGATCGACCTGGCGCAGCGGAAACCGGAAGTAGCGGAACTCCTGCGCGTCGACGAGGCGGCCGATGCGGCCGTAGCGGAAGACCATGCGGTACTTTTCCTCGACGTTGCGCCGGGCGCTGTCCTTCGGATACGCGAACGCGTCGCGGATCACCTTGAACACGACCGGATAGCTCGTCGGCGTGAACACGGTCATGACCATGCCGCGCGCGCCGTCCGCGTGGACGAGGCGCTCGTCGGGATGCTCGGCGAGGTGACGGAACAGCGCGCGATAGCGCTCGGTCTTGCCCTGCTTGGCGCGGCCGAGCACGGTGTAGAGCTCGCCGATCGGCTTGTGCGGCATAAGCGCATGCAGGAATGCGACCGTGTCGCCGACGCCGGGCAGATCGGCCAGAAAATAGCTGCGTGAGAAGCCGAAGAGGGCGGAGACGTGCGCCATCTCGGTCAGCACGGCGTCGGCGCGCACGCCGCCCGTTTCGTTGACCAGCGCGATCACGAGCGGGCTCCATTCCGCTCCCGCCGCGGCGCGGCCGGCGAGCAGCCGGCCCACGAGATACGCGCGGCGCTCGCGGAAGAACGGCGTGCGCAGAAGCTCGATGCGGAGCACCGCGTGGCCGCCTGGAATGCCGAAGCATTCCGTCAGCGCATCGGCGATCGCCTTGCCGCTGGCCGGGAGATCGGCGTAGCCGTTCGCGAACGGATAATCGCCGAGCAACCGGGTGCAGACTTCGCCGAGATCGCCGTCGGCGACATAGGTGTTGCGTGCGACGGGCTCGGTGGCGCCCGCGAGCGGCTCGGCGTCGAGCGCGACGAACTCGATGTCCGAATCGACGCCGCTGGTGTGGAAAAAGCGACGCGACAGCGAGTTGAAGAACGTCTTGAAGAGCTCGCGGTCGAGCAGCGGCTCGATCAGCTTCGCGTACTCGTCGCGGGTCGCCTTCCAGACGGCGCGTGCGCGGATGCGATCGTCGAGCAGCAGCTCGAGCCGCGCCAGCGTCTCGGCGAGGCATTCATCGTAGAGATCCAGGCGCCAGACCACGTCGATCTGCGCCTGCCGCCAGTTGCGCCGCTCGAACCAACGTCTCGCGCGCCGCGTGATGTCGGAGAAGCGCTCGTTGTAGTCGAGGAACGCATCGAGGACCAGCGCGGCCGCGCGCGCGGGCATCGCGTCGGGCGGCGGAACGGGCGATGCGTGGGCCATGCGGCAGTCTATCGCGGCGGCGAGCGGTCGCCGCGATGATCGCTCCGCCGGCCTGCTTTGCTGCACGGACTGCACGTTCCGCGACCGCGCCGATTGCAATCGCGTGGGGGACGCGCCAGCCTTTGACCCGCCGGCATCATGCCGGCAGCGGGAGAGGACGGCATGCAGCGTATGCCGTGCACGATCGAGGATTCGGCGCGTTTCCGCGCATGCCATCGCGCGGCGTCGCCTGCACGCGGGGTGCCGCCATGACGGGGCGCCTTGATCCCGCACGCTGGAAACAGCTCGACGACTGGCTCGGCGAGCTGCTCGATCTGCCGATGGAGGCGCGCGAGGCTGCGCTCGCGGGACGCTGCCGCGAGGACCCCGAGCTCGGCATCGAGCTGCGCGCTCTCATGAGCAGCGCCGCCGCGGCCGGTCCGCTCGATGCGCTCGCCGCATCGGCGCTGCTCGCCGGCGCTGCCGAAACGCTCGCCGGCATCGGGCCGGGCGATCGCGTCGGCGACTGGCGGATCCTGCGGCGCATCGGCATCGGCGGCATGTCCGAAGTGTTTCTCGCCGAGCGCAGTGTCGCCGGCGCGCGGCAGTCCGCCGCGCTGAAGCTGATGGCGGCCGGACTCGGCAGTGGCGACCTGCGCGCACGCTTCGGCCGCGAGCGGCGCATTCTCGCCGCGCTCAACGACAATCGCATCGCGCGCTTCTACGACGGCGGCATCGCGGCCGACGGGCGCCCGTGGCTGGCGATGGAGCTCGTCGAAGGCGAAACCGTCGATAGCCATTGCGACACGCACGCGCTCGGCGTCGATGCGCGGCTTGCGCTGTTCCTCCAGATCGCCGCGGCGGTCGCGCATGCGCACAGGCACCTCGTCGTGCATCGCGACATCAAGCCGGGTAACGTGCTGGTGACGGCGGCCGGCGAAGTGAAGCTGCTCGATTTCGGCATCGCCAAGCTGCTCGATGACGAGGCGGAGGACACCGGCGACGCGACGCGGACGCGCCTCCTGACGCCCGCGTACGCGAGCCCGGAGCAGATCCGCGGCGAGCCGGTCACGACCGCGACGGATGTTTACCAGCTCGGCGCGCTGCTCTACTCATTGCTGGCCGGTGCGCCGCCGTTCCCCACGGCGGGGGCCGGCGCCGCCGAGATGGAGCGGCTCGTCTGCGACACGCCGGCGGAAGCGCCGGGGTCGCGCGCGCGTCGCCTGCGCGTGGCACATGCGCGCGGGATCGGTGCCGATCTCGACACGATCGTTCTGAAGGCCCTGGCGAAGGAGCCGGCGCGCCGCTACGCGAGCGTCGAAGCACTGGCGGAGGACATCGAGCGCTACCGGCAGGGCCGGCCTGTCCGCGCCGAGCGCGATCGCGTCGCCTACCGCGTGCGCCGCTTCGTCGCACGCCACCGCGCCGCGATGGCAGCCGCCACCGGTTTCTTCGTGCTGCTGCTGGCGTATGCGGGCACCGCGACCTGGCTCGGCCTGCGCCTGCGCGCGGAGCGCGATCACGCCGAGACGCAGTCGACGCGCGCGGCGGCGGTCAAGGATTATCTGTTGAGCCTCTTCGCGGGCGCCGATCCCGGCGCGCCGGAAAGCCGTGGCCAGGACGCGGGCACGCTGCTCGCGCGCGCAGTCGATCGCGTCGAGGCCGATCTCGGCGCGCAGCCGGCGCTCGCGGCGGAGATGCTCGTCACGCTCGGCGACATCCTGCACCGGCGCGGCCAATTCGATGATGCATCCCGTGCATACCGGCGCGCCATTGCGCTGCGCGAGCGCGAATTCGGCGACGACGCGGCCGAAACTGCGGAAGCGCTCGGCCGTCTCGGGCAGGTGCTGAACGATCAGGGTCGCACGCGCGAGGCGCGCGAGCTGCACCTGCGCCTCCTCGCGATCATGCGCGAGCAGCGCGGCCCTGAGAGTATCGAAACGATCCAGGCGCTGATGGTGCTCGCGCGCGACGAGTCCGGCCTCGGCGACGCTGCGCGTGCAGAGGCGCTGCTGCGCGAAGCGCTGCCGCTTGCCGAAAAGGCCGGCGCTAAGGCGGACGGCGACCGCGGCGAGATCCTGGTCGATCTTGGCACGGCGCTCTACAGGCAGAAGCGTTACGACGAAGCCGAGGCGAGCTACGCGGCCGGCCTCGCGCTGCATCGCAAGGTGCTCGGCGACGAGCATCCGTTCACGCTGACCGTGCGCAGCAATCGGGATTTCCACGTCCGCTGCGGCCGCCGCAGGTAGATCTCTTTCCATGTCCGCTTGCGCGCATTACTTTTCGCCTTCCGGCGACGCGTGCTTTTTCCCCTCTCCCGCAAGCGGGAGAGGGGTGGTCTTCGAGCGAATGCGCGGTCAGCAGTCGATTCCGAGCCGCGACAATCCGCGCTGTCCCGCCGCGCTGACGACCAGCGCGCGGCTGTCGGCGCGTCGGCGCAGCCAGCCGTTCTCGATCAGCCGCCGCGCGAGCAGCGTGCCGAGCGGGCCGGAGAGGTGGAAGCGGCGCTCGGTCCAGTCGACGCAGGTGCGGCCGGCGAGATGGTGCCGCTCGATGGCGCCGTCGAGGACGCCGCCGTCGATCAGCAGCCGCTCGCCTTTCGGATTGAGCCGCACCGCGTCGCTGTCGAGATCGAGACCCGACGCATTGCGCAGCCGGTCGAACAATGCGACGCCGAGCCTGCCCGCGAGATGCTGATAGCAGGTGCGCGCGCGCAGGAAGCGCGCATCGTCCGAGACGCCCGGCAGCTTGCGCTGCGCGAAGCGCGGGCTTGCGAGCGCGAAGGTTTCGAGCCAGTGCGCGACGTTCTCGTCGGCAAGCCGGTAATAGCGATGCCGGCCCTGTTCCTTCACGGCGAGCAGGCCGGCATCGGACAACCGCTTCAGGTGCGCGCTCGCGGTCGCCGCGCCGACGCCGGCGAGGATCGCCAGCTCGCCCGCCGGCCGCGCGCGGTTGTCGAGCAGCGCAAGCAGGATCGCGGCGCGCGCGGGCTCGGCCACCAGGGAACCCAGCTCGGCGAGCTGATAGCGGCTGATCGGATCGTGCATGGCAACAGCCTAGCGCGCGCTGCGCCGGAATGCTTCGTCGCGCGACTAAACGTGCCCGCGCACGCACGGGGAGAATCCGCTTTGACGCAACACCGCGGGCAGGCAGAACCGATGCGCCTTTCTTCGAAGTGCCTGCGCGATAATGCACCACCGAAAGCGAAGGACCGCGTGCAATGACCGATGCCCACTCAGCCGATCCCGCGTCCCTCACGGACGGGCCATCCACGTTCGACTGGCGCACGCCGCTCGAGCTGCTGCTGCTCGGCGCGATCTGGGGCGGCTCGTTCCTGTTCATGCGCGTCGCTGCGAAGGATTTCGGACCGCTGCCGCTCGTGGAAGTGCGCCTCGTCACCGGCGTCGTCATCCTGCTGCCGTTTCTCTGGCGCGCGCGCGAGCGCATCACGCGCAGGCACTGGCTCGATTTCGCGCTGATCGGCTCGCTGAACTCGGCGATCCCGTTCTCGCTGTTCGCGTGGGGCGCCGAGCGCGCGCCGGCCGGCATCGGCGCCATCGCCAACAGCATGACCGTGCTGTTCGCCGCGCTGGTCGCGTTCGTCGTCTACCGCGAGCACATCGGCGTGCGTCGTGGCATCGCGCTCGTCGCCGGCTTCGTCGGCGTCGTCATCCTCGCCAGCGGACGCGTCGCCGGCGAGAACGTCATGGGCGCCGCCATCTCCGGCGCCGTCGCTTCGCTCTGCTACGGCTTCGCCATCAATCTCACGCGGCACCGCCTCGCCGATCTGCCGCCCACCGTCGCCGTCGCCGGCACGCTCTCCTGCTCAACGGTGATGGCAGCGCCGCTCGCCGCGATCACCTGGCCCGCCGCGCCGATTCCCGCCGTGTCATGGCTCGCCGCCACCGCGCTCGGCGTCGTCTGCACCGGCATTGCGTACTGGATCTTCTTCCGCCTGATTCACCGCGTCGGCTCCGCCCGCGCGGCGACGACGACGTACCTCGTCCCGATCTTCGGCGTCGCGTGGGGCTGGCTGCTGCTCGGCGAGGTGCCGACGTGGACGATGATTGCCTCGACGGTGCTGATTCTGGGGAGTGTGGTGTTGAGTCAGCGGGAGGCGGGGCGGCGCTGAGCATCGCCATCGTTTGAAATCTCCCATCGGCAACGGCATGCCAGTCCGCACGCAGCCCATGGTGGCGTAATACTTCTACTTCGCTCGTCCGGCTGGGGTTTTCGATGCGGCGACGGGCAAGCCCGGCAACTGCCGCAAAGTTCTGTTGGTAGCGCTGCTCTACATATTGATACGCAAGCCGCCCGTTGCAACCGAGATGAGCAGGTTCTTGATCTGCTCTAAGCCAGCTATAAGTTCATCGTTGGTCATGCGTGCCCGCTAACTAGAATTAGACCCCACATCCGGGCCGTTGCGCCGCATCGTTCAGTAAACTCCCAGGTCGGTCAAGAGGATTTTGACCACAATTCCCATATTTTGGAGTGGCGGCGCGCCTGACATTCGCGTTACACCCGCGGATTCGCATGTGTATGAGTTATGGCCTCGCATGCGAGGGCGTAAATGGCCAGACGGCCCAACCGAGCCACAGGCCCGTCCCTCAAGTCCCGCGCGGCTTTGCCCTGTGCGTCGCCCGCGCCGTCCACGGGTCATCCGGCCACGGATGCTTGGGATACCGGCCTTTCAGCTCTTTTTTCACTTCGGGATAAGTGCGCTCCCAGAAGCTTCTGAGGTCCTGCGTGACCTGGATGGGCCGCCCTGCCGGGGACAGAAGATGCAGCGTCAAAGGGACGCGGCCGCCGGCGATGCGGGGCGTGTCGGCGAGGCCGAAGAGCTCCTGCAGTTTGACGGCGAGGACGGGCGGCTGGCCGGGGGCGTAGACGATGCGGCGTTCGAGGCCGCTCGGCACGCGGATGGTCGGCGGGGCATGGGTGTCGAGGGCGGTGCGCATCGCGTAGTCGAGACGGGACGCGAGTGCTTCGGAAAGCTCGGCGGCGGAGAGCGCGTCGAGGCGTCGCTTGCCTTCGAGATACGGCACCAGCCATTCGTCCAGCGTCGCCAGCAGCGCGGCGTCGGAGAAATCCGGCAGGTTGAGCGCGGGTTCCCATTCGCGCAGCGCTTGCACGCGCAGGCGCAGCTCGCGCGCGTGGTCGCTCCAGGGCAGCGCGTCTAGCCCAAGCTCGCGCACGGCGGCGAGCAGCGCGGGCACGGTGTCTTCCGCGCGCGCCGGCACGCTGCGGCGTTCAAGCACGATGGCGTCGAAGCGGTGTTCTTCGAACACGTCGACGGCGCGCGTGTCGCGATTCCAGCGCACGACGCGCTCGTTCCTGAAACGGTGCGCGAAGTCGCGGTCGAGCAGATCAGCGTCGAACGGCGCGGCGGACTGGATCAGGCTGTCTCGTTCGTCGTAGCGGAGGTCGACGATGACCAGCCAGCGTTCGCCGTACAGCGCGCTGTCCTCGCGCAGTCGCGCGCCGCGGCCGTTCGCGAGCTGGTAGCGCCGCGGATTCGTCGCGTCCTGCCGCGCGATGCGGTCGGGGAAGGCGTGGATGAGGAGAGAGCCGGGATTGGGGGTTCGGGCTTGGGGATTAGGGGCGTCGTGGCGGGATGGCGTCAATTGCAAATCTGACGGTTTCACCCCCAACCGGCGTCGCGTTGCGTCGGCAACTTGCGCGATGACGGCGAGTGCGCGTGTGTCGGCGCCGGCTTCGCGTGCGGACGCGCGGTCGCGTGCGCGCCACGCGTGCAGCGCGCGCACCCGCTCGCGGAAATCGTCGTTGGACGGCGCGGGGCCGCGCAGTGGATTGCGCGCTTCGACCAGTGCGGCGACGTCGCAGGCGGCTGCGATGTCGTCCGCGCCTGCGCGCAGCACCATCGCGGCCAGGCGGGGATGCATCGCGATGTCCAGCATGCGCCGTCCGAGAGGCGTGATGCGGCCGTCGCGGTCGATCGCGCCGAGCGCGTCCAGCAGGTCGCGGCCTTGCGCGAGCGCGCCGGGCGGTGGCGGATCCAGCCAGGGCAGCTCGGCCGATCCCCACGCGGCCAGCTCGAGCGCGAGTTGCGACAATTCCACTTGTGCAATCTCGGGCGCGCGCTCGGGATCCAGCCGCCGGCTCTGCGGCCAGAGGCGATAGCAGACGCCGGGGCCGAGCCGGCCTGCGCGGCCGGCGCGCTGGTCGGCCGAGGCCTGCGAGATCGCGACGGTTTTCAGTCGCGTGAAGCCGGAATTCGGATCGAAGCGCGGCTCGCGCGCGAGGCCGGTGTCGACGACGGCGCGCACGCCGGGCAGCGTGAGGCTGGATTCGGCGACGTTGGTCGCCAGCACGACGCGGCGTGTGCCGGGTTTCGCAGGGGCGAGCGCGGCGTGCTGGTCGGCGACGGAGAGGTCGCCGTGCAAGGAGATGAGCTGGATGCCCTCACCCCTGCCCCTCTCCCGCAAGCGGGAGAGAGGTTCATCCGTGTGCGCGGCGCCGTCGAGAGTGCGGGAGAAAGAATCCTCGGCGGGCGCAAGCGTGCCGGACAGCGTCGCACGCACCTGCTCGATCTCGCGCTTGCCGGGCAGGAAGACGAGCACGTCGCCTTCGCTTTCGGCGAGGGCTTCGGTGACGGCTCGGCGCAGGACGAGCGCATCGCTTTCGTTCGGGCGCACGGGCGGGTGCACGATGCGCACGGGGAAGCTGCGGCCTTCGCTGGAAAGGCGCGGCGCGTCCAGCCAGCGTTCCACCCGCGCCCCCTGCAGGGTCGCGGACATGACGACGAGGCGCAGGTCCGGCCGCAGGTTCGCCTGCACGTCGAGCGCCAGCGCGGCGCCGAGATCGCCGGCGAGATGGCGCTCGTGGAATTCGTCGAACAGAATCGCGCCGATGCCGGACAGCTCCGGATCGTCCTGGATCATGCGCGTCAGGATGCCTTCGGTGACGACTTCGATGCGCGTCGCGGCGGACACGCGCGATTCGAAGCGGATGCGGTAGCCGATCGTCGCGCCGACCTCCTCGCCGCGCTGCACGGCCATGAACTCGGCGGCGGCACGCGCGGCGATGCGGCGCGGCTCCAGCATGACGATCTTGCGCGCGCCGAGCCACGACGCGCCGAGCAGCGCCGGCGGCACCTGCGTCGTCTTGCCCGCACCGGGCGGTGCTTCGAGCACGAGGCGCGGATGGCGCTCGAGCGAGCGCCGGATCTCGTCGAGGAGCGGTGTGATCGGAAAATCCGCGCGGGAATTCACGCTGGCGGGCATCGACGGCAATGTGCGCAGAGTGTGCGCGATTCGCGCGGGCGTGGCGAGAGCGCCGTGCGCGAGATGCGCAAGCGGCACGGTTTGTCGCGAAATCGTTGGCCTGAAAACGCCGATCCCGCCGTGAAGGCGGGATCGGTCGTGTCGTTCCGCTGGAGCGGAGCGCTATTCGCAGTTGAGGCCGTTGATGTCGGCAAGGCGCGTCCAGAAACGCTCGCCGCTGCCTGACGGGCCGCCGACGATGACCGAGTCGTCGGTGGCGCCGTTGTAGGTGAAGTGCATCGTCATGCAATCCGGGAAGCTGATGTTCATCGTGCCCCAGACGTGGCTGTCGACGCCGGAGAAATTGCCTGCGAAGCCGCCGCCGCTGTAGTAGTAGACCGGCACGTTCGCGAAGACGTTGGAGCCGATCGAGGCGACGCCCTGCGCGACCAGCCAGAACGGAATGCCGCTCGCGTCGTAGGTGTACCAGGCCGCGAAGATGGTGCGCGTCGTATTGCCCGGGTTGTCGTAGATCTCGACGACCAGGCCTTCGCCGCCGTGCGAGGTGTCGTACCAGGCGCTGCTCATGTAGCCGTCGATCGGCAGATCCTGGAACGCGGCCGGATAGTCCTGCGGCGTCGGCACGTAGCCGTTGATGTTCACCGCCTGGCAGCCCGTGCAGTTGAAGTCGAACACGGGGTCGATGACGAGCGTGAAGTCGTAGTTGTAATACGTGTATCCGGCGCCGGAATAAGGATAGTTCTCGAGCACGTAGGTCGTGCTGTTGTAGATCGGGCTGTCGTAGGGGCCGTCGGCGATGACGGTGTTCGGCTCGACGGCCGCGCGCACGAGGTTGCCGCTGGAATTGCCCTGGTCGGACGAGAGCGCCGGGAACGTGGGGAACTGGTCCGTACGTCCCTCATTCGACTGGCTGCGCGAGATGCGCATCAGCAGCGCGGCGTTCGCGCCCTGGTCGACGTTGTACGGCGTGAGGTTGCCGCTGCTGCTGCACGGAATGCGCCAGAGCGTGATCGTCACCGTCTCCGGATCGACCGGGTTGCCGAGCTCGTCGCGGCTGTAGAGCGGCATCTGGAACGAGGCGAGCGTGTGGGTCGGCGTGGTCGGCAGCGGGTCGGCGAGGCAGCTCGGTGGGTAGGCGCGGTACGGGTTCGCGAGCCGCGGCCCGGAGCCGGTGGCGTCGACGGCCGCGATGCCCGCATCGGCCGCGACGGCCTTCGCGCGTTGCGATTTCATATCGACCAGCCGCTGGTGAATCGCGCGGCCTGCCGCCGCGTGCGCCGCGGCAGCCTCGGGCGGAAGTTTCGCCGGAGCGGCGGAAACCATGGAGCAGACAGAAGCCGCGGCGAGCGCGAGCGTCACACGGGTCAGGGCGTTCATCGGTTTTTCCCCACGTTGAAGGCAATCCAGCATAGACATTCCAGAATTAAATCGTCATGAACCGGGCTCGTGCGCTGCGCGGCGCGCTTGCATAATCGCGCTTTTCGCAAAACCGGAGCCGGCGGGGCACAGGACGTGGAACTGATCGATATCGGCGCAAACCTCACGCACGAATCGTTTCGCGCGGATTTCGACGCAGTGCTGGACCGCGCGCGCCGGCACGGCGTCGGCCGCATCGTCGTCACGGGTGCGAGCGCCGGCGGCAGCCGCGCCGCGCTCGAGCTTGCGCGTGAGCACCCGGGCTTCCTGTACGCGACCGCGGGCGTGCATCCGCATCATGCGCACGAGGTCGACGATGCGACGCTCGCGTTGCTGCGCGAGCTTGCCGCGGAGCCGGAAGTGCGCGCAGTCGGCGAAACGGGCCTCGACTATTACCGCAACTTCTCGCCGCACGCGGCGCAGATCGCGGCCTTCGAGCGCCAGCTCGCGATCGCGATCGACACCGGCAAGCCGCTGTTCCTGCACCAGCGCGACGCACACGCGGATTTCATCGCCTGCCTGGACAACGTGCGGGGCCGCATCGCGCGCGCGGTCGTGCACTGCTTCACCGGCGAGCGCGACGAGCTGGTCGCGTACCTCGACCGCGGTTTCCACATCGGCATCACCGGCTGGATCTCGGACGAGCGCCGCGGCCTGCATCTGCGCGAGCTGGTGAAGCTGATTCCGGCCGACCGGCTGATGATCGAGACCGACGCGCCGTATCTCCTGCCGCGCGACCTGCATCCCAGGCCTTCGCACCGGCGCAACGAGCCGATGTACCTCGCGCACGTCTGCGCGGCAGTGGCGGCAGCGCGCGGCGAGACGGTGGAAGCGGTCGCGGCCTCGACCACTGCCACCGCGCGCGCGTTCTTCGAAATCTGAGGAACGTTCCGCCTCTCCCGCAAGCGGGAGAGGGCAGCAGCGTCTCAGGGTGTCACGTCGACGAGCACGACTTCGGCGTCTTCGAGCGCCTTGATCCCGATGCGCGCCTCGTCGCGGATCGCGGCGCCGTCGCGTGCGTCGAGGTGCACGCCGTTGACTTCGACCGATCCGGCCGCGGGCACGAGATAGGCGTACCGCTCCGGCCCGAGCGCGTACTCCACCGTTTCGCCGGGCTTGACCGTCGCGCCGAGCACGCGGGCGTCCGCGCGGATCGGCAGTGCCTCGCGTCGCCGTCGCGCCCGCTGGCAAGCACGACGAAGCGGCCGGCGCGGTCGCCTTTCGGAAACGGCCGCGCGCCCCAGGACGGCGGGCCGCCGCGCGCGTCCGGAATGATCCAGATCTGGAAGATGCGCGTCTTGTCCTTTTCCGCGTTGTACTCGGCGTGGCGGATGCCGGTGCCGGCGCTCATGACCTGCACGTCGCCGGCCGCGGTGCGGCCCTTGTTGCCGAGGCTGTCCTCGTGCGAGATCGCGCCGTCGCGGACGTAGGTGATGATCTCCATGTCCGCGTGCGGATGGGGCGGAAAGCCGGTGCCGGCCGCGATCTCGTCGTCGTTCCAGACGCGGAGCGCGCCCCAGCCCATGCGCGCGGGGTCCATGTAGCCCGCGAACGAGAAATGGTGCCTGGCCTTGAGCCAGCCGTGATCGGCGCCGCCGAGCGCTGCGAAGGGCCTCTTTTCGATCATGTCGGATTCCTCCCGGCGCCGGGATGGCGGCCGCTGGACCACGATATGGACGCGCGGGCGGGCGATTTCAGCGTCGCGCCGGCGGAACAGATCGTTCGCACCGCGAACTTTTCCTCTCGCGCCTGCGGCCCCGAGCCCGGCCGCTGTCACCGCCCGCGGGAGATGGGGGATTGCGGGTTTTGTCAGGACCGCAGGCCGACGCCGCGGTCGAGCAGGAACAGGCTGATCGCGCCGAGCACGGCCGCGAACGCCAGCATGACCGCGTAGGCGATGCCCATGTCGACGTCGCTGACGCCGAGCAATCCGTAGCGGAACGCATTGACCATGTAGAGGATGGGATTCGCGTACGAGATCTCGCGCCAGGGCGTCGGCAGCGCGGCGACCGAGTAGAACACGCCGCCGAGATACGTCAGCGGCGTCAGCACGAAGGTCGGCACCAGCGCGATGTCGTCGAACTTCTTCGCGTAGATCGCGTTGACGAAGCCGGCCAGCGAGAACACCACCGCGGTCAGCAGCACCGTCGAGAACGTGACCAGCGGGTGATAGAGGTGAATGCGCGTGAAGAACAGCGAGATCGCGAGCACGATGATCGCGACGATGAGCCCGCGCAGCACCGCGCCGCCGATGTAGCCCGTCAGGATGACCCAGCTCGGCATCGGCGAGACGAGCATCTCCTCGACGAAGCGCTGGAACTTCGCGCCGAAGAACGATGAGGAAATGTTGCCGTAGCTGTTCGTGATGACGGCCATCATGATCAGGCCGGGCACGATGTAGTCGATGTAGCTGATGCCGGGCGCGATCTCGCCGATGCGGCTGCCGACCATGCGGCCGAAGATCACGAAGTAGAGCGTCATCGTGATCGCGCTGGGCAGCAGCGTCTGCGACCAGATGCGCAGGATGCGCATGACCTCGCGGCGCGTGACGGTGAAGAGGCCGACGAGGTTGGCGTTGGTCGTGTTCATCGAAGTGGTCATGCCGCCTCCTTGCCGCTCTCGACCAGCCGCACGAACAGCTCCTCGAGCCGGTTCGCCTTGTTGCGCATCGAGCGCACCGTGATGCCGCGCGCGGAGAGCGCCGCGAACAGCGAATTGAGGTCGTGCGCGCGCGCCATCTCGGCCTCGATCGTGTGATCGTCGACGAGCGTCAGGCGGACGCCGGCGACTTCGGGCAGGCTGGTCACCGAATCGGCGAGGTCGAGCACGAAGGTCTCGACGTCGAGCTTGGTGAGCAGATGCTTCATCGTCGTGTTCTCGATGATGCGGCCGTGGTCGATGATCGCGATCGTGCGGCAGAGCTGCTCGGCTTCCTCGAGGTAATGCGTGGTCAGGATGACGGTGGTGCCGGCCTGGTTGATCGCGCTGATGAATTTCCACATCGAGCGGCGGATCTCGATGTCGACGCCCGCGGTCGGCTCGTCGAGGATCAGCAGCTTCGGCTCGTTCATCATCGCGCGCGCGATCATGAGGCGCCGCTTCATGCCGCCCGACATCATGCGCGCCGGCTGCTCGGCCTTGTCCCAGATCTGGAGCTGCTTCAGGTAGCGCTCCGCGCGCTCGCAGGCGACTCGGCGCGGAATGCCGTAGAAGCCGGCCTGGTTCACGCAGATGTCGAACGGCTTCTCGAACTGGTTGAAATTGAGCTCCTGCGGCACGAGGCCGATCATGCGCATCGCCGCGCTGCGGTCGGTGCGGATCGAGGTGCCGAAGATGCGCACCTCGCCGCTGGTCGCGTTGACCAGCGAGGAGAGGATGCCGATCAGGGTGGACTTGCCGGCGCCGTTCGGTCCGAGCAGGGCGAAGAAGTCGCCTGCCTGGACCGTGAGCGAAACGCCCTTGAGGGCTTCGACGCCGTTCGCGTAGGTCTTGCGCAGCTCGACGACGTCGAGCGCTGGGGATTCGGTCATGGGGAGTGCAGGTGGGGTTAATCGCGGTCCGATCGCGCAGGCCTGTTATTATAACGGGCTGCCTGTCCCTGCCGACGGCGCCCAGAGGCGCCGGTCTTCCATGTCCGGTTCCGCCGCGTGATCGAACATTTTCCGCTCCGCCTCGCCGAAAGCCACATGCTGGCGCCCGCCGTGCGACACATGTCGTTCGAGCGCGCCGACGGCAAGCCGTTCGCGTTCGTGCCGGGCCAGTTCGTGCAGATCCACTTCCATTATCCGGACGGCAAGCCGACCAAGCGGAGCTACTCCGTCGCGACCGTCGGCGGCAGCGACGGCGCGCCGGTCCAGCGCATCGAGATCGCGGTGTCGTATGTCGAAGGCGGCGCGGCGACGGCGCTGCTCTCGAACCTGGCCGAAGGCGAGACCATCGAGGCGAGCGGGCCGTACGGGCGCTTCTGCCTGATGGACGGCGACACCAACTCGCGCTATCTGCTCGTCGCGACCGGCACCGGCGTCACGCCGTACCGCGCGATGCTGCCGAAGATCCGCGAGCTGATCGCGACGCGTGGCTGCACGTTCGCGCTGGTGTACGGCGCGCGCAACGAGGCCGAGCTGCTCTACGGCGAGGAATTCGAGGCCTTCGCGCGCGAAGTGCCGGGCTTCACGTTCCATCCCTGCTTCAGCCGCGTGCCGCGCGAGCCGGCGCGGCCGAACGATCGCAGCGGCCGCGTGCACGTCGCGCTCGCCGAGCTCAAGCCCGATGCGGCGAACGACATCGCATATCTCTGCGGCAATCCGGAGATGGTCGATCAGGCGTTCGCGTATCTCAAGGAAGCGGGCCTGCCGGTGCCGCATATCCGGCGCGAGAAGTACGTTTCGTCGCGCTGAGTTGTCGCGCAGGCAGATCTAAAACGAACCGCTTCCAAAATCGCGTCTGGCTCGCGGATCACGCCGGCCTTGCGGGGAAGGCGGATGCGGGAGCCGACCTTTTCAGGTGGCGCTCGGCGCCGCAACCCGCCTTGCCTCGCAAGCTCGTCGCGCGGCGCGCATCACGCGCCGCCGTCAATACGTCACCGTCACCGTGATCGTGTCGTTGTAGGTGCCGGCCGTCGGCGTCGTCTGGGCCGGTACGCGGCCGTAGACGGTGATGGCTTGGGTGCCGCCGCTGCCGCTGCCGATGACCGTGTCGCTGTTCAGCGTGTTGCCCCAGCGCTGTGTGCGCGCGCTGTTGCGGTAGAGCTCGTAGGTGACGAGGCCGCCGGGACCCTGCATGCGCCGGATGTTTCCGCTCGCATGCTGGCCGTTGTTGAGGCCGACCTGGTACGGCACGCCGTTCGCGCACTGCACGCTGACGGTGGATGTGCCGTCGGTGTTCGCGGCCAGCAGTCCGACCGTGCCGAAGTTCAGCGTCGTCGCCGAGACCGAGCACTGCGACGTGACGTTGGCGCTCGCGGTGAACGGAAAACTCGAGAGGATCGTGGTCGAGCAGTTGCCCGGCGGGCTCAAGATGGATTCGTTGATCGTGACCGCGGTGTGGCCGCCGGTGAACTGGTCCTGGTACGCGCCCGGCACGGCCGTGGTCTGACCGCCGATGACGCGCCCGTACATGACCACCGATCCCGAGCGCGATCCGCGTGCGGGTATCGAGAGATCGACCTCGACCGGTGTGTTGATGCCGAAGAAGAGGCTGCCCCAGACCACCGTGCGCGCGGAGTTCTGGTAGAGCTGGAAGAAGAGGTCGTGCCCGGCGCTGTCCTGCATCAGGCGCGGATTCGCGTTGGCGTCGCCCTGCACGCCGTCGCCGATGCTGAAGCAGACGGTCGCGTGACGGGTGAACAGGATCTGCGAGTTCGTGCAGGTGTAATTGAGCGTCGCGGTCGCGTCGGTCTGGCTCGACAGCGGATTGACGCTGCCGAAGTTGATGTTGCTCATCGTTGCCGAGCACGAGATCGATTGCGCCTCGGCGCGCGGCAGCACGAACGCGGCCGCCGCGAGCAGCAGCAGGAACAGGAACATTCGATGGATGCGGATCATGGCGTTTCCCTGCTGCACACCAGCGGGCCGATCACAGGCACCTGGCCCGCCTCGTGGCGGTAGTCGAAGCTCACCCTGCAGTCGCCGTCCGGTGCGTGGACCCGCAGCGTGTTCTGCGGTTTCAGCCCTTCGAGATAGACGGCGCCGTCGTAGCCGACCAGCACGGCCGACGCGGCATCGCCGTTGAGCTCGACCGTGCTGCCGAGCGGCAGCGCTTCGCCGCGCGCGTCCTCGAGAAGTACCGATGCTGCCTGCGCCGGCGCCACGCGGAAGCTCACCACCACGCCGGAGCGGTCGGCGGGCACGACCTCGTCATCGACGCGCTCGATGCGAGCGTCCGCCGGAAGCAGCATCGGATCGATCGCGACGTGATTCTTCTGGTACGCGTTCAGCGGCGTGATCAAGAGATCGCCCGAGCCGTCCGTTCGGCCGATGACGCGGTTCTCCAGCATGACCGGCACGTCCGGCACACCGGTGGCGACGACGGCGAACGCATCGTCGATGCGCCGCGAGGCGAACAGGCGCTCGTCCATGAAGACGAGCGCGCCGGCCAGCTCGCCGTAGCCGAGCGTGTGGCCGTCGAGCGTCTGCGCGCCGACGAGCGTCTGCGCGCGGTCGCCGCGATAGCCGAACTCCGCCTGGCCGCCGTCGAGGCCGCTGCCTTGCTGCACGCGCGCGTGCCAGCCGTAACCGCCGTCCGGAGAGATCGGCCTGCTGACATCGACTGCGGCGTAGTTGCCGCGGCGGTCGTGCTGCGCGGAAACGCTCGCGGACTCGCTGCTGCCAAGGCTCATCGAAACGCCGAGGAACACCGAGCGATCGCTCGATTCGTCGAGGTTCTGGTTGACGCTGAGGCTGAGCGAGAGGCGCGTACCGAGCGAGCGGAAATAGAACGCGCTGGCGAAACGCGAGCGCGGCTGCTCGGGATAGGTCAGCTCGACGTAGTTCGCGCCGAAGCTTCCGATCGGCGCGTAGGTGACGCCGATCAGCGCGCGGTCGGTGCGCCGCGCCGGCGGTAGCCCGTACAGCGAGGCGATGTCGCGGTACTCGCCGAAGCTGCGCGTGCTGTCTACGGCGAAGTTGAACCAGGTGTTGCGCCAGCTGTAGCCGAGCCCGGCCTGTCGGCCGTCGCGGCCGTGGAACGTGCTGTGAGCGTAGGAGCCGGTGAGCACGCCGCCGTCGCCGATCTGCAGGACGCCACCGAGGCCGGCGTTGGCGAGCCCGCTGACCGCTTCGCCGTGCGTTTCCAGCGTCAGCCAGTCGGTCATGCCGCGGCGGTACACCGCGCTCATGGCGGGATCGCTCGCGTAGTCGAACGAATCGGTGCCGTAGCTTTGGCGCGCGAAGCCGAGATCGATCGAGTAGTCGTAGAGCCCGGCGCGGAGCAGCTGGCTCGTCGTGTAGAACGGGAAGTCGTACGTTGTCTGCCGGCCGAGCGCGTCGGTGACGACGACCTGCGCGTCGCCGGCACCGTTGACGATCGGAATCGTGCCGAGCTGGAACGGCCCGGCCGGCGTCTCGGCGCTGTAGCGGCGCAGGCCGTTGACGTAGAGCTCCACCGTCGACGGCACGGCCGCCTGGCCGAGGAACTGCGGGATCGGAAACGTGATGAGATCCGGCTGCAGGTGGAAATCGCGCTGCAGCTGGATGCCGCCGAAGCGGGTCGCGCGCGACCACGGCACGCTGCCGCTGATCGCATCGCCGATGCGCAGCACGCTGGTCGAATCGACGAACGAGCGCGTCCAGGTCGTGTCGAGTCGCGCGGAATCGGCCTGCGCGTCGCTGCCGGGCGAGTCGGCGACACGCGAAAGCCACGTGTTGCTGAACACGCCCCAGGCGCCGAACGCGCGCAGCTCGGCGAACGCCGACAGGCCGCTGTTCGACTCGTCGTCGCGCGTGCCGTAGAGATCGTAATTGAGCAGCACGCCGTTCGAGGCCGATGGCTGCGGCACGCCGGCGACCGGCGCGTTGAGCACGTAGCGGTCCTGATCGAGCACGGCCGCGCCGGCGCTGATCTCGATGCGCTGGCGGCTTTCGTCGTAGCGGTAGCTGACATCCGGCAGCGCATCGAGATCGACGCTGGACGCGCCGTCTTCGGGAAGGCGGAAACCGAGCTGGCGCAGCGTGTCGGCACCCGCGCGCAGGTCGTCGCCGTCGCGCGCGAAGCCGGCGAGCTTGTGCGTCTCGTTGCCATTGATGACGACTTCGAGATAGAGCACATCGCCGCTGCCCGCGCCGCCGCCGGCATCCGCGATCACCTCGATCGCGTTCGCGACCGGAAGGCCGGCGCCGTCGGGCGCTTCCGCGAGCGTGTTCCGCGCGACCGCGCAGAACAGAAGGCCGCTAGCGAGGCTGTGCGCCAGGCGTGAGCGTCTGGACTGTCGGTTCGCCATTGACCAGGGCCTTCAGGCTTGCGTTCGCGGTGTTCGCGCCGTCCGGCAGCGCGACGGTCCAGTGCATCGTGGAACCCGGCAGCACATAGCCGAGCAGGCCCGGCACGAGATCGATCCGCGTGCCGTCCGGCTGCGACAGCGTCAGCGAGGAAATCTGCGCGTGCAGCCCGCCGCTGTTGCGTACCTCGAGCCGGATCGTGTCCGGGCCGGGAGTCGCCGACCACTGCAGCGAAGGAGCGGCGCCCGTGCCGCCGATGAAGACCGGCACGGAATAGCGCAGCACATACTGCACACCGGCGTCCTGGCTTGCGGAGACGGGCAGCTCATCGATGAGCAGGCGATAGGTTTCCTCGCCGTCCGCGCCGGCCTTGCCGGTGCGGATGACGCGCACGAGCTGGCGTCCGCCCGGCGGAATGCCGAGCATGGGCGGGCTCGCGACCAGTGCCTGCGTCGCTTCCAGCTGGTCCTGGCCGCCGGCCTGCGACCAGCGGTACGCACGCACCTGTGCGTGCAATTCGCGGTCGCCGGTGTTGGTCAGCCACAAGCCCTGCGCCGGGCCGCCGCTGGTGAGCTGCAGGCTGGTCGGCGCGATCTGCAGGCCGCTCGCGGACGCGTTCGACGCGGCCGCGAGCAGGCAAGCGAGCACGGTTCCCCTGGGGAACGATGGCGAGCACATCGCTGGAGTCCGTCTCAGTACGTGACGGTCACGTTGACCGTGTCGTTGTAGACACCCGCGGGCGGGGTGGCCTGCGGCGGCACGCGGCCATAGACGGTGAACGGCTGCGCGCTGCCGTTGCCGCTGCCGGCCACCGTGTCCGTACCGACCGTATTGCCCCAGACGACCGTGCGCGAGCTGTCGCTGTAGAGCTGGTAGGCGACGGTGTTGGCGCCGTTGACCATGCGGCGGGCGTTGATGGCGCCGCCGCCGCCGCCATCGAGGCCGACGTTGTAGTTGGCGCCGGTCGTGCAGGTGACGGTGATCGTGGCGGTCTGGTCGACGTTGGCGGTCAGCGGGCCCTGCGTGCCGAAGTCCAGCGTCGTCGGCGCGGTCGTCGAAACATTGCAGGCGTTCTGGATCGTGATCTGCACCGGCATGGTGTTGGTCACGGTCGCGGCAAAAAGGCTGGTCGACGCGAGGCCGAACGTGACCAGTACGGCGGTGGCAATAGCTTTGGTGTTGATGCTCATTTCAATTTCCCCCCTGTGGGATTCGGTTTTGGATCCTGAATTCGCGAGCGCGTCGAGGTCCGTTCGACATCGCACGGGTTTGCAGGTACGGGGGCTTGAGCAAGCGCTGTGCCAAGCTCGAGCTTGGTCTGTTTGTGACAAGCGTGATCGCTGTCACATGTTCAGAATGTCGTTATGTGACTTTCATCGCAGTTTGAATCGACCATTTGCAACCCGGAACTCACACGTGAAGTCGCAGTCGGCCGGACCGGCGTCACGCTTCGCGTGTCGTGCCGGCGTTGGCGCGTGACAGGCCGCACACATCTCGCGTCACTTACCGACGCGGGCCGCGAGAATGTCAAAATTTGTTGACACGCTGCGCGGTGCCGCGCTCGGGAATCCTGTCAAATGTCCTTGACATCACGTTTTCGCACGGAGGCGGGCAAGCCATGCGCAACCGCATCCGCCAGCTGCGCGAGGCCCACGGCTGGTCGCAGGCGCAGCTGGCCGAACGTCTGGCCGTGTCGCGCCAGACCGTCAATGCCATCGAGACGGGCCGCTGCCATCCGAGCCTGCCGCTCGCGTTCCGCATCGCCCGGCTGTTCCGCAAGCCGGTCGAGTCGGTCTTCCATCGCGGAAAATGACCCGCCATGCACCGCCCCACGCTGTCGAAAGTCCTGCTGATCGTCGCCGCGCTGGCCGCGGCGGGAGTCGGGCGCTGGTGGTCGTCCCGCGATAACGCCGTGACTTCGACCGCGGGTGAGCGCATCGTGGGGACGCGCGACGCGCCCGGCTTTACGCTCGGCCGCCTGGCGTTCCGGGCCTGCGAGCTCGCGCAGCCGCGCTCGGCGGCGACGACCGCCGCGTACTGCGCATCGTTCAGCGTGCCGGAGAACTGGGACCGGCCCGACGGCAGGCACATCGATCTCAAGGTGGCGATCGTGCGCAGCGAGGCCGACACCGCCGAGCGTGATCTCGTCGTGCTGCTCGCCGGCGGGCCGGGCCAGGCGGCGACCGAGGCTTACCCGAGCGTCGCATCGGGCTTCGCGCCTCTGCTCCGCCACCGCAATCTGCTGCTGGTGGACCAGCGGGGCACCGGCGGCTCGCATCCGCTTGCGTGTCCGGAGACTCCCGCCGACTTCGACAGCGCGGCGATCGCCGAGTCCGACCTCGGCAAGGTGCGCGAGCTGACGCGCGAGTGCCTGGCCGAAGTCTCGAAGAACGCCGATCCCGCGCAATACACCACGAGCGCGGCCGTGCGCGATCTCGAAGCGCTGCGCCAGGCGCTGGGCGCGCCGGAATTCGATCTCGTCGGCGTCTCGTACGGCACGCGGGTCGCGCAGCAGTACCTGAAGCGCCATCCCGAGGGCGTGCGCAGCCTCGTGCTCGACAGCGCAGTGCCGAACGAACTCGTGCTCGGCGCCGAGTTCGCGGTCAATCTCGACGCAGCGCTGAAGGCGCAGTTCGCCGAGTGCACGAAGACGCCGGTCTGCGCGGCGGCGTTCGGCGATCCGTACGCAAAGCTTTACGAGCTGCGCGACGCCCTCGCCCCGAAGCCGGTCGAAATCGACGCGCGCCAGCCGCACACGTTCGCTATCGCGAAAAAGACGCTGGATGCGCTCCGGCTGGCAGCGGTGGTGCGCATGTTCGCGTACTCCGCCGAAACCAGCGCGCTGCTGCCGCTGACGATCGACCGCGCGCTCCACGGCGATTACGCCCCGCTGGTCGCGCAATCGGACCTGCTGGAGGACGAGCTCGCCGATCTCGCCGGCAGCGGCATGCAGCTTTCCGTGATCTGCGCCGAGGATGCCGATCTCCTCGCCGACCGGCCCGAAGACGCGCGGCTGATTCTCGGCGATGCGCTGGTGCGCGTGATGCGCGCGCAATGCGAGATCTGGCCGCGCGGCGCTCGGCCCGACGATTTCCACGAGCCGATCGAGAGCGACAAGCCGGCGCTCGTGCTGGCCGGTGAGCTCGACCCCGTCACGCCGCCGCGCTACGGCGAGGCGATCGTGCGCGGCCTTCCGAACGGCCGCCTGCTCGTCGCGAAAGGCCAGGGTCACAGCGTGATGGCTCGCGGCTGCCTGCCGCGCCTCGTCGCGCGCTTCGTCGAGACGCTGGACGCACAGGCGCTCGATGCCGGATGCATTGCCGACTTCGGGCCGACGCCGGCCTTCATCGACTACAACGGAGCGGCGCCATGATCGAGGCGAGCGGCCTCTGCAAGTCCTTCGGCGCGATCCGCGCCGTCGATGGCGTCAGCTTTACCGCGCGCGACGGCGAGATCACCGGCCTGCTCGGGCCGAACGGCGCCGGCAAGACGACGACGCTGCGCATGCTCTACACGCTGATGAAGCCGGATTCGGGCAGCGTGCGCGTCGACGGCATCGACGCCGCCGAGGATCCGATGGCCGTGCGCCGTCGCCTGGGCGTGCTGCCCGACGCGCGCGGGCTCTACAAGCGCCTGACCGCGCGCGAGAACATCGATTATTTCGCGCGTCTGCAGGGGCTCGACGCGGCCACGGCCCGTGCGCGCGCCGACGCGCTGATCGCGGCGCTCGGCATGGCCGACATCGCCGACCGCCGCACCGAAGGCTTCTCGCAGGGCCAGCGCGTCAAGACCGCGATCGCGCGCGCGCTCGTGCACGCTCCCGGCAACGTGATCCTCGACGAGCCGACAAACGGCCTCGATGTGATGGCGACGCGCGCGATGCGCACGTTCATGCGTCGGCTCAGCGCCGAAGGCCGCTGCGTGCTGTTCTCGAGCCACATCATGCAGGAGGTCGCTGCGCTCTGCGATCGCATCGTCGTCATCGCGCGGGGTCGCGTCGTCGCTGACGCGTCGCCCGCGGCGCTGCTCGCCGAGACCGGCGCCGCCAGCCTCGAGGACGCCTTCGTCGAAGTCATCGGGTCCGAAGAAGGGCTCGCCGCATGAAGTCGGCGCTCGTCGTGTTCCTCAAGGAAGTCCGCGAGAACCTGCGCGATCGCCGCACGGTGCTCAACACGCTGCTGACCGGGCCGCTGCTGGCGCCGCTGATCTTCGTGCTGATCATCAACGGCATCGTCGTGCGCCAGCTCGCGCGCGCCGAGAAGCCGCTGCCGGTTCCGGTGATCGGCGCGGAGCGCGCGCCGAATCTCATCGCGGCGCTGAAGCAGCAGAACATCGAGATCAAGGACGCGCCGGCCGACCCCGAGCGGGCCGTGCGCGAGATGGACGCCGAGCTCGTGCTGCGCATTTCCCCCGGATTCGCCGAAAGCTGGCGCAAGGGCGAGCCGGCGCAGGTCGAGCTGATCTACGACGCCTCGCAGCGCGAGGCTCAGTCCTCGGTCGCGCGGCTGCGCGGCGCGCTCGAAGGCTACTCGCAGCGGATCGGCGCGCTGCGGCTGCTCGCCCGCGGCGTCTCGCCCGCCGTCATCCGCCCGCTCGCCGTCGCTGATCGCGACCAGTCCACCGCGCAGACGCGCAGCGGCACGCTGTTCGCGATGCTGCCTTACTTCTTCATCCTCGGCGCGTTCATTGGCGGCATGGCGCTCGCGATCGACACGACGGCGGGCGAGCGCGAGCGCCAGTCACTGGAGCCGCTGCTCGCCAATCCGGTGCCGCGCTCGCGGATTCTCGCCGGCAAGCTCGCGGCGACCTCGGCCTTCGCGCTCACCAGCGTGCTGCTCGCGATCGTCGCGTTCTCGCTGATCGGCCGGGTGCTGCCCACCGAGAAACTCGGCATGACGCTCGAGATCGGGCCCAGGTTCGCGCTCGCGACGATGCTGGTGATGCTGCCGCTCGCGCTCCTGATCGCGACGCTGCAGACGCTCGCCGCCGCGTTCGCGAAAAGCTTCCGCGAGGCGCAGACGTATCTTTCCCTGCTGATGTTCGTGCCGGCCGTGCCGACGATGCTGCTCTCGCTGTTCCCGCTGAAGACCGAGACCTGGATGTACGCCGTGCCGCTGATGGGTCAGCAGATCACGATCACGCGCCTGATGCGCGGCGACGCGGTGACACCGGCGCAGCTCGGACTTTGCTTCGCCTGTACCGCGGTGGCGGCTCTGCTGCTCTATGCGGTGACTGCGATGATCTATCGCGGAGAGCGGCTCGCGATTTCGGCGTAGCCGGCCGTACCCCGGATCGGACGGCCCCGGACGCAAAACCGCCTCGCGCGCCGTCGAGGCTGGGACGGGCGCGCGAGGCGGACAGGGCGCAATGCGTCAGAAGAAGATGATGCCGCCGAACGAACCGCCGTACTGCTTCGCTTCGTTGTCGAGATAGTCCTTCGAGCGCGTCTCGCCGACTTCGGCGGCCAGCGTGATGCTGCTGGTCAGCGCGTAGTACAGGCCGACCGTGAGGTTCTCGTTCGACTTGAAGCTCGCGTTGTAGAGATCGTTGTAGAGGCTGTCGTCGTCGTTCTTGCTGAGGCCGTAGCTCACGCCGAACTTCATCTTGTCGGTGAACTTGTACGTGCCCTGCACGAGGTAGTTGAGGCCGTCGATGTCGCCCTGGTCGCCGTCGGCGAGGATGCCGATGCCAGAGCCTGCCTGCACGTTGGCCAGGAAGCCGAAGGCCCCCGCGGTGAACGAAGCGCCGACCTCCGCCGCGAACTCGTCGAACTTGTCGTTCGGCGTGACCAGGAAGGTCTGGTTCGGATCGTTCGGATCGAGCGCGGGTATGAAGCCGCTCGAGTAGAAGCGCTGCGTTTTCGCGCCGAGCCAGACCTTGACCGTCTCGTTGGCGTACTGCAGTTGCGCCTGCACCTGGGGATAGTTCTTCGAAGCGTAGATGCCGGCGTCGACCGGGCTCATGAGCCCCGCTGTGAAGGTGAAGCCGCCGCCGAACACGGGCGAGGTGTAGGCCATCTGGCCGTAGTTCTGCAGGTACGTGTAGCCCGCGCCGATGTGGCCGAGCGTGACGCGCCCGCGCTGCGTCGCCTGCGTCGGCGCGCCGGCGCCGAGCAGCGTCATGTCGTTGAGGATCGCGTTGGCGCCGAACACGCCGTAGTCGCGGCCGATCTTGAACGTGCCCATCTCGGGCGTGCCGATCGTGAAGAACGCCTGGCGCACGTCGACGTTGGTGTTGGTGTCGACGCCGTTCGATGTCGCCGCGTGCACCATGATGCCGACGGTGCCGCCGATGTCGAGGCCTTCCTGGTTGGTCTTGAACTTGGTGATCAGGCCGCTCGGCAGCAGGCCGTTGCCGATCGTGGTCTTGTGGTTCTCGCCGGCGCAGCCGAGTGCCTGCCCGGCGAGGGCGGCGCCGCCGACGTTGTCGCCGGAGCAGCTCGTCGCCGTGTAGTACGCGTTGACGATGCCGCCGACGTCGACCGTCCAGTTGTCGCCCTGCAGGCCGACCGCGGCCGCGTTTCCGGCAAACAGCGCAGCCGCGATGCCCGCCGCCTGCATCGCCCGGCGCAGCGGTGCGTTGCGGAGTGGGGTCGTATCGCGTGAATGGCGCAGTTCGCGGGTGATGCCGTGCTGCTCATGCATGGAATGTCCTCCTCCGCTGATGGGAGCGACGTTCCGAGAGCACGTTGCATGCCAGCGCGCCCGAGGCCGCCTGAATGCTGCATCGAAGCATCGAGTTTGCACAGGAAACGACGCATTACGGCTCAATTTGAGCCGCGGCGCACCATGGCCGGGAACCAGGGCAGCAACGGCGGAGTCCGGCGCACCGTTATTTTTTCATTACACACTGCCCGGTGTGCTGTTGCCTAACGGAACAGTGGCTCGGACCGGCAGAGTGACAGTGATCGGCCTTCACATTCATGAAGGGAAGTCAACCCCGAAAAGTGCGAAATTCATTGCACTTTTGGGCGCCCAGTCTCAAGATGGCGCCGGGCGAGAGGGAGACTCCAATGTTAGGGCAGATGCAAGTGCGGGGCGGCGCCGTCGTGCGCCGTGCTTTGGTGTCGCTGTGCGCTGTGACAGCGATGATCGCGACGGCAACGGCTTCCGCAGAAAAAGGCATCGTCAATCCGGTGCCGACGGAGCTTCAGACCGCTTTTCAGACGATCACCTCGGCAGGACCGCTGGACCAGATCTTTCTCGGTGTCGACGTCTCCGCGCAGATCGCGCACACCGGCGACACCGTGTACGAGGTCTATCCGCCGAGCACGACGCCGGCCGACTACGGCACGTTCCTGGTCGTTGCGGACCAGCTCTATGCGCCGGATTTCGCCGGCCACGGCGGCTCCGCGACGGGTAGCATCGGCACGTACACGGCGTTCACGCCCATAAGCCAGACGGCCGTCGGCGGTACCGGATCTGCGGGTGATCCGTTCACCGTCACGACGGTCGTCGGCGTCGGCGCGACCGGGCTCACGATCACGCAGGTCGACAGCTACGTCATCGGGCAGGAGTCCTATCGCACCGACGTCACCGTCACCAACACCACCGGCGCGCCGGTGTCCGCGATCCTGTATCGCGCGATGGACTGCTATCTCGGCGGCTCGGATTCGGGCTACGGCCTTCTCAACGGCACCTCCGTCGGCTGCTCGGTCAATCCGAACAACTCGCCGGCAGACCGCATCGAGCAGCTCGTGCCGCTGACCGGCGGCAACAACTACTACCAGTCGTTCTACTCGGCCGTATGGTCCGCGATCGGCACGCACCTGCCGTTCCCCGACACCTGCGACTGCACGACGCAGCAGGACAACGGCGCCGGCATCAGCTGGAATCTCGACATCCCCGCCGGCGGCAGCGTCACGCGCTCGAACGCGACGGTGTTCTCGCCGACGGGCGCGCAGGCGCTGTTCGTCACCAAGACGGCCGACGCCGCGAGCGTGGCTGCCGGCGCCGCCGACGGTTATACGATCACGGTCAACAATCCCGGCACGACCGGCGCGACACTGAATTCCATCACTGACACGCTGCCGGCAGGGTTCAGCTACACGGCGGGCTCGACGACGGGCGCCACGACCGCGGATCCGACGATCGCCGGACAGGTGCTGACCTGGAGCGGGCCGTTCGCCGTCGGGGCAGGCGGATCGGTGTCCCTGCACTTCGGCGTCACGGTGTCGTCGGTCAGCGGCACGTACCTCAACCAGGCGAACGCCGACGCGGGTACGCAGGTCGTCGCCGGCAGCGGGCCGACCGCACCGGTCACGGTGGGCGGCGGAGGCGGCGGCGGACCGCCGGCACCGATCGCGGCACCGACGCTGGGCGCGGGCATGCTCGCCGGGCTGATTCTGATCCTGCTGGCTGCCGGCTTGTTGGCGCGGCGCCGCGCGCGGGGCTGAAACGAAAAAGCGTGGCAAGAGGGATGACGGACCCCGCGCAATGCGGGGTCCGTCGTTTTTTGCCGGCGCACGATGCGCGTGACATCGGTTTTCGCAAAGATCCGGCGCGACGCGCGCCGCTCAGAACAGCTCCCCCTGCGGCGATGCCACGCGCGGCGGCGCGAAATGCGCGGTGTCGAGCACGATGTCGCGTCCGCGCGCGATGCCGTAACGCCGGCAGGCGAGCGCGAAACGCTGGCGGATCAACTCGGCGAACTCGCCTTCGCCGCGCATGCGCGAGCCGAAGCGCGGATCGTTGTCGCGCCCGCCGCGCATCTGGCGGGTCAGGCTCATCACGTGCTCCGCGCGTTCGGGAACGTGAAGCTCGAGCCACTCGCGGAACAGATCCTTGAGCTCGTAGGGCAGCCGCAGCACCGTGTAGCCGGCACCTTTCGCGCCGGCCGCCGCGGCGCGCTCGATGATCCGCTCGAGCCAGCGGTCGGTCACCATCGGAATGATCGGCGCCACCATGACGCCGCAGGGCACGCCGGCTTCGTTGAGAGCCTTCACGGCCTGCAGCCGGCGATGGGGCGCGCTCGCCCGCGGCTCGAGCGTCGCCGCGAGGCGGTTGTCCAGCGAGGTCACTGAGACGAAGGCGTGCACGAGATTCGCGCGCGCCATCGGCACCAGCAGATCGAGATCGCGCTCGATCATCGCGTTCTTCGTGATGATCGTGCACGGATGCCGGTGCTCGTGCAGCACTTCGAGAATGGAGCGCGTGATGCGGTAGCGCCGCTCGATCGGCTGGTACGGATCGGTGTTGGCGCCGAGATTGATCGGCGAGCAGACATAGCCCGGCTTCGCGAGCTCGCGACACAGCAGTTCCGCCGCGTTCGTCTTGGCGAACAGCCTGGTCTCGAAGTCGATGCCGGCCGAAAGATTGAGATACGCATGCGACGGCCGCGCGTAGCAGTAGATGCAACCGTGCTCGCAGCCGCGATACGGGTTGATCGACTGCTCGAAGTGGATGTCCGGCGAATCGTTGCGGCTGATGATCGAGCGCGCGCGCTCCTCGGTGACTTGCGTGTCCGGGCACGGAGCCGGCTCGTCCTCGCGGTACCAGCCGTCGTCGTCGCGCGTCTTCGCAACCGGTTCGAAGCGTCCTGCCGGATTGGAAGCCGCGCCGCGGCCTTTGATGCGGGCCGGCGCGTCGATCCGGTGCAGCGCCGAGGATTCCTTGAGATTCACGATTCCAGTATGCGCCGGCGCCGTCTCAGCCGCTGCGAAACGGCGGTCTGCGACGAAAGACCTTAGGGTGGGCTTCAGCCCACCGGAGGTGTTTCGACGTTGAACAAAATACGTGGGCTGAAGCCCACCCTATGGTTCATGGCGATCGGTCAGGGATAACCCGACAGTGTGCCATGCCTGCCGAGATCATGCGGCTCGCTGCTCAGCATGCCCTCGGCGAGGTCGAGCGCGCGCGCAATGAAGTTGCCCGCGGGCTCCCAGTAGGCCGCATCGCGCACGCGGACGCGCAGCACGACGAGGTTCGGATCGCCCTTCCCTTGTGGAAAGAAGACTTTCTGCACGGGCGACCACAGCGCGTCGATGGTCGCGCGGTCGCGGTCCATGCGCGCGGTACCGCGCACGGCGACATAGGTCTGCTTCTCCGGGTTCGCGTAGGCGAGGCTGACGTCCGGGTTGCTCGCAAGCTCGTCCAGCTTGCGGCTGTCGGCGGAAGTGAAGAAGACCAGCTCGCCGCCGGCATCGAGCGCGAGCGTCTGCAGCGGCCGGCTCGACAGGCTGCCGTCGGTGGCGTGCGTCGTAAGCATGGCGATTTCGATGCCTTCGATCAGCTCGCCGAGTTTCCGCAAATCGGCCGTCGCGTGTGCTTCGTTCTTCATGGCGGTGTCATCCGGAGCCGTCGATGACCGCACGATCGCGGCGACGCGGTTAACCCGCGATGAAACGCGAGGCCTCGCGCGCGGCTCAGCCCGGCGGTCCGTCGAATCCGTCCTGGAAGATCACGTCGTGGCCGGCGAGCGAATCGTACCCGGCGAAGCCGTCGCCGCCGCGCACGAGGCGCACGCGGTGATTGAGGGTCTTGCCGAACGGTGCGACGTAGCCCCCGTCGGAGAAGCCGACCACCCACATCTGGTTCGGCAGCGCGGGATACGTGCTCGAAGTCAGCACCGCGGGCTCGGTCGGTGCACTCGGGAACACGTTGAGGTCGACCGACGGCTGCACGCAGGCGCGCTCCACCAGGCTGCGCAGCTCGCGGATGTTCGGCAGGCGCCAGTCGTCATGGCCGAGATAGTTCTCGGCGTTCAGCGCCTCCGCCGCGGCCAGGCCCTGCTCCCACGTGTACGGATCGCCCGGCCCGGCGCAGGCGCTGTCATGGTCCTGGCCGAGCAGGCAGCGGTCCCAGGTGAGGCCCGTGCGCGTGTCGGTCGCTGTGCCGTCCGTATTGATCGTGAACGCGCCGAGCGTGTTCGGATGGATGTGTGCATTGGCGGTGCAACCGAGCGTGCCCGCGGCCGCGGCGAGTTCGGTCGGCGGATCCGAGCGCACCAGCCGCACCGCCGCCGGCGTGTCCTTGCCGGCGAAATTCGCCACGCCGTCGTTGAACGCGACGAACCAGGCGAAGATCGGAAACAGCTCCTGCGCCAGCGCGTCGGAGGTCCAGTACCAGGCCGCGTCGGTGACGGTATTCGGGAAGTAATCCGGATCGATCGTCGGCGGCGTACCGCCGCCGGCCGAAGCGACGATGCCGTAATGGACGAGTCCGATCAGCTCGTTGCCGTCCGGCAGGCGCCAGTCGTCGAAGCCGCACAGTCCGCTCGCGTTGACCGCCGCCGCGTACGCGCCGCTGTTGCACTCGGTGCCCAGCGTGCCGTCGCAGGTGTCGCCGCCGAGGTTGCCGGGATCGCCGCCGTTGTCGTCGGGATCGGCGTAGTACCACGTGTACAGCCAGTCCTTGTCGCGCAGACCGCCGTCGTCGGTCTTCACTTCCCAGACCAGCCCCGTGAAATTGTCGCGCGTGCAGGCCCAGTCGCCCGGACCGTCGCCGAGCACCGCGTCGGGTGGCAGCTCGCTGCCGTCGTTGGCGATCTTCGTGTAGTCGAACGACGCCGAGCCAGCGCCGATCTTCTGGAATGCGCCGTGGGCGAAGGCGGGATCGCGGCCGAAGCGTGCGTCCTGGCGCGAATATGAATCGGTGACCGCGCACGACTGCGGTTCCGAGGCGTCGTAGCAGGTTTCGATGCCGGTGTCGTTCAGCGGCAGTGCCTGCACGCCGATGGATGCGCCTGCCGAAACGAGAAATCCGATCAGCGACACGATGCGGGTGGGCATGCTCGCTCCCTCTTCACTGAACCGGAACGCGAAACTTTACCCCATGCGCGACGCCGCCTCATGTGGCACAGCCCCGCAGACTGCGCTGTGCACTGAGTGTGCGCGCGTGCCCGCCGCACTTGCGCGCACGGCCGCGAGGTCTTACAAGGCATCGCCCCTGAGCTCCGCCCCGATGAAGTACGCCATCTTTGCCGCTTTCGTGTTCTGCGCCGCCTACGTTCACCTGCGCGGCCGCGTGCGCCTGCGCCCGTGGCGCCAGATGACCGACCATTCCTCGTTCATGGCGCCGCTCAACGTGCTGCTCTACGCCTGCTCGCGCGTGCAGGCGAAGCCGTACGCACCGATCGACGCCTTTCCGGAGCTCGCGCCGCTGCGCGAGCACTGGCAGGACATCCGCGCCGAGGCGCTTGCGCTGCGCGAGGCCGAGCGCATCCGCGCCTCCGACAGATACGACGACGTCGGCTTCAACTCGTTCTTCCGCCGCGGCTGGAAGCGCTTCTACCTCAAGTGGTACGACGACGCGCATCCGTCGGCACGTGAGCTCTGCCCGCGCACGACCGAGCTCCTGCGCTCGATCCCGAGCGTCAAGGCCGCGATGTTCGCCGAGCTTTCCGCCGGAGGACACCTGCGCAAGCACCGCGATCCGTACGCAGGCTCGCTGCGCTATCACCTGGGCCTCGTCACACCCAATGACGATCGCTGCTACATCGAGGTTGACGGTGAGCGGTACAGCTGGCGCGACGGCGAGGCCGTGATGTTCGACGAGACTTTCATCCATCGCGCCGAGAACGCGACGGACAGCGACCGCATCATCCTGTTCTGCGACGTCGAGCGGCCGATGAAATACCGCTGGGCGACAGCGCTGAACCGCTTCGTCGCAAGCCATTTCATCGCCGCGGGAGCCTCGCCGAACATGGAGGGCGACCGCACCGGAGCGCTGAATCGCGCGTTCGGCGCGTTCTACAAGGTGCGCCTGTACGCCAAGCGCGTGCGCAAGACGCACAAGAAGCTGTACTACACGATCAAGTTCTCGCTGATCGCGCTCGTGCTGCTCGCCATACTCCGGCCCTGAGACGGCGACAGGTGCGAAGGCAACGGGAACGCGTAGACTCCCGTGCATGTCCGTGCCCACTCACAATACTGCCGCCGACCGCCTGCACGGACTTCCTCCGCGCGTGCGCCAGCTCGTGCGCCAGAGCCAGCACTGGCTCGAGCGGGGCGACGTCGATCGGGCGACACCGCTGCTGGACGAGGCCATGGCGGAGCATCCCGGGCACCCGGAGCTGCTGCGCCTCGCAGGCGTCTCCGAGCAGTTCCGCGGCCACCCGGCGAACGCGATCGCGCTGTTCCGCAAGGCGGCCGCTGTGTGGCCGCGCGACGGGCTGATCGTCAGCAATCTCGGCGCCGCGCTCGCGCAGCAAGGCGACATCGACGCGGCGCTACGAGCGTTCCGCGACGCGACCGAGCTCGATCCGACGCTGACCGACGCCTGGTTCAATCTCGGCCGCGCACTGGAGCTGCGGCATGACGCCGCTGGTGCGCACGCCGCGCTCAGCGCGGTGCTCGAGCTCGATCCTCGGCATCTTCCCGCACGCATCCTGCGTGCAGAGGCGCTGAAGACGCTAGGGCAAATCGCCGATGCGGAAGCCGAATTGCGCGCGGTGCTGAGCGAAGCGCCCGATGCCGTCGCGGCCTGGATCGCGCTGGCGAACCTGAAATCATTCCGTGCCGGCGACGACGACCTGCGCGGCCTCGAAAGCCTGTACCGTTCCGGCACGCTGTCGCCGGCGGAACGCATCGACCTCGGCTTCGCGTACGCGAGCGCGCTCGAGGCTCACGGGCGATACACCGAAGCGTTCGGCATGTTCGAAGCGGCGAACGCGGCGAAGCGCGCGACGATCCGATGGGATGCGAGCGCCGTGAGCGCTCTGGTCGACGACATTCTTGCGGCGTTCGCCTCGACTGATGACGGTGCCGAACACGCCGCGCGGGGCGGCGACATCGTGTTCTTCGTCGGCATGCCGCGCTCGGGCTCGACGCTGGCCGAGCAGATTCTGGCGGCGCACCCCGATGTCGCAGCGGGCGGCGAAACGGGGTGGGTTGCGCGGATTCTCCAGGCCGAATCGAAGCGGCGCGGAGTACGCTTTCCGTACTGGGTCGCCGATGCGACTGCGGCGGACTGGTCGCGCCTCGGCGACGACTATCTTTCGCTCGCGGCGCCGCAGCGCGGCGAGCACGCGCGCTTCACCGACAAGACGCTCACGAACTGGCAGACGCTGGGCGCGATCCGTCGCATGCTGCCTGGTGCGCGCATGGTGCATTGCCTGCGCGATCCGGTCGAGACGGCGTGGAGCGTCTACAAGCACAATTTCGCGAGCGATCAGCTCTACAGCTACGGCGTGGCCGAGCTCGCCGCCTTCTTCGGCGATTGCACGCGGGCGATGCGGATGTGGCACGAGCGTCATCGCGGGTGGATCCACACGCACCGCTACGAGGATTTCCTCGCCGCTCCCGAAGCCGGTACGCATGCGCTGCTCGCCGCCTGCGGCCTCGCCTTCGATCCTGCGTGCCTGCGCTTCCACGAAGCAGAGCGCGAAGTGCGCACCGCGAGCGCGGCGCAGGTGCGCGCGCCGCTGCGCGGCGACACGGCGGTTGCCGCGCGCTACGGCCCGCTGCTCGATCCGCTGCGTGCCGCGCTGGCGCAATACGGGGTCGTACCGGCCCTGCAGTGACCAGACGCAGCCGCAGGTTGTGCACACATAAAACGGCGCGCTAAGGTGTCCCGGCCCGCGGGGGCGGGCGGCACGTCGCAGCGGCGGCGCGTCTGGGGAAATAGGGGAGATTCCAGCCATGTGTGCGAGACGCTTTTTTGCGTTGTTGCTTCTGTGTGCCTGTGGCTTCGCGGCGGCGCAGACCGCGCCGCCGGTCGACGGCATCTACTGGGACCCGCATCAGGGGGGCCGCGGCTACGCGGTCGAGACCCAGGACGATCTGATGTTCATCGCGATCTACAACTACGACGAGGACGGCGATCCGGCGTTCTACTTCATCCAGGGCACGTGGGACGGCTTCGGGCGTCGCGTCAGCAACGCGCACCTGCTCGAAGTCTCGCACGGTCCGTGGATCGGCGGTCCGTTCTCGCCGGTCGGGGCCGTCGTCGACAAGGGACCGGTCACGTTCGAGTTCCCGACGTTCACGACCGCACGCTTCGTCTACAACGGCCGGACATCGAATCTGCAGCGCTTCCTCTACAACTACTCGGCAAGCGCCGATTCCCTGATGCGCGGGACATGGTTCGCGACCGAGGGCGCCATCGGTCTCTACTTCGGCGAGATGGTCGGCATCGTCGGCCCGTGCCTCCTCGCCGAATGCGATGCGATTCCCGAGGCGTTCTACGGCGCGCGCATCGACGGCGGATCACAGCGCGTGCTGGTCGGCGGCAGGCAGCCCGACGGACGCGTATTCTTCCTGCTCGACAGCTCGACGAACTACTACGACCTCTACGTGTTCGAACTGCGCGTGAACGACTGGTTCGGATTCGACGCGACGTTCCTCAAGACTGAGGATTTTCCGGACACCGGCCTCACGATGTTCGCGCATCGCCTGCTCGGGCCGTCCGACTCGGCCGCAACGGTACCGGCGAGCCCGGCCGATCGCGGCATGGTCGACGCCATGAAGGCGCAGGCGACGGCGACGGCACAACCCGCGCGGATCGACGGCAAGACGGTGCGCACCGACGACATCCACCCGATGCTTCCGGTGTTGAAGCAGGCGCTCGCGCAGCTGCATTGAGCGTTTGCGCCTCTCCCGCTTGCGGGAAGGGAAGCAGCGAGGTCAATGAGCGGGGGCGGCGATACGCGCGGCGCGCTTCGCCGCTCGCCGCTCGCGTCGCCGTGCGGCCCAGCGCGCGAACACGAGATAGATCGCGGGCGTCGACAGCAGCGTGAGGCTCTGCGACACGACGAGGCCGCCGATCATCGCGATGCCGAGCGGCCGGCGCAGCTCCGCGCCGGTGCCGAACCCGATCGCGAGCGGCAGCGCGCCGAAGATCGCGACCATCGACGTCATCATGATCGGACGGAAGCGGACGAGGCAGGCCTGACGGATCGCGTCGAGGGGCGCAAGGCTTTCGCGCTCGGCGGCGAGTGCGAAGTCGATCATCATGATCGCGTTCTTCTTGACGATGCCGATCAGCAGAACGATCGCGATCGTTGAGATCACCGAAAGCTCCGTGCCCGTCACCAGCATCGCGAGCAGCGCACCGACTCCGGCCGACGGCAGCGTCGACAGGATCGTGACCGGGTGGATGAGGCTCTCGTAGAGCATGCCGAGCACGATGTACACGGTCACGATCGCGCCGAGGATCAGCAGCGGCGTGTCGCTCGATTGCTGCCGGAAGCGGCGGAAATCCCCGGCGAAATCGAGGCGGATGTCGCCCGGCATGCGCAGGCCCGCGATGGTGTTGCGGATGATGAGCTCGGCCTGGCCGAGCGTGGCCCCCGGCGCGAGATTGAACGAGAGGCTCATCGTCGGGAACTGCGAGTCGTGATCGACCTCGCTGGGCGCGACGGTGTCCTCCATCTTGGCGACCGCGCTGATGGGCACCATCGCGCCGGACGTAGCGCGCACGTAGATCTGCTCCAGCGCAGCGGGGCTCGCGGCCTGGTTCGGCATCGCGCTGACGACGACCTTGAACTGGTTGATGTCGGAATAGATCGTCGAGACCTGACGCTGGCCGAACGCGTCGTAGAGCGCGCTGTCGATCGCGGCGACGCTGACGCCGAGCCGCGCCGCGGCGTCGCGGTCGACCACCAGCATCTGGCGCATGCCGGCCTCGTCGATGTCGCTGCCGACATCGCGAAGCTGCGGCACCTGCTTCAGCGCATCGACGAGGCGCGGCAGCCAGAGCTGCAGCTCGGCGAGGTCATTGCCTTTCAGCGCAACCTGATATTGCCCGCCGCCGCCACCGCCGGGGCCGCCGCCGCTGGGCAGATCCTGCACCGGGCGCAGCCTGAGCTGGATGTCCGGGATGCTCGCGGCGGCCTTGTTGAGGCGCGTCATCACCGCGAACGTCGATTCGCCGTTGCGCTCGGACAGCGGCTTCAGGCTGACGTAGAGCTGGCCGCTGCCGCCGCCGCGCGAGCCCCAGCCGCCGCCGAGGCGCGAGCCGACGCTGGCGACCGCGGGATCGCTCTGCACGAGCGCGGCGAGCTTCTGCTGCGCGGCCGACATGCGCTCCGGCGACACGTCGGCGCTCGCGTTGGTGCGGCCGCTCAGCATGCCGGTGTCCTGCTGCGGGAACAAACCCTTCGGCACGACGAGCGCGAGGAAGTACGTCAACACGACCAGGATCAGCGGCTGCAACGCCATCAGGCGCGGATGGCGCAGCGAGAAATCGAGCGCGTGCGCGTAGACGTCGCGCATGCCGGCGTGGAACGCGTCGAGCCTGTCGCCGATGCGCGAGCGCCGGCCCTCCGCGTGCGGCTTCAGGAATCTGCCGCAGAGCGCCGGAGTGAGCGTCAGCGAGACGAGGCCGGAAAACGCGATGGCCGAGCACAGCGTGACCGTGAATTCCTTGAAGAACATGCCGGTGATGCCGCCCGCGAAGAGCAGCGGAACGAACACCGCGATCAGCGAGGCCGTGATCGAGACGATCGTGAAGCCGATCTCGCGCGCGCCCGCGAGCGTCGCTTCAAGACGCGGCATGCCGGCGTCGATGTGACGGATCACGTTCTCGATCACGACGATCGCGTCGTCGACGACGAAGCCGATCGCGATCACGAGCGCCATCAGTGACATGTTGTCCAGCGTGTAGCCGAGCACGTACATGACCACGAACGCGCTCGCCAGCGAGAGCGGCACCGCGGTCGCCGCGATCAGCGTCGGCGCGAGGCGGCGCAGGAAGAGCGCCATCGTCAGCACCACCATTGACAGGGAGATCAGCAGCGAGATCTGCACCTCGTCGATCGAGGCGCGGATGATCGGCGTGCGGTCGAAGAACGGCGTCAGCGTGACCCCGGCCGGAAGCCACGCCTGCATGACCGGCACTTCGTTCTTGATCGCGTCGACCGTGGCGATGACGTTCGCGTCGGCCTGCTTGCGCACGAACATGAGGATGGCGCGCTCGGTGCCGTACCACGCGGCCTGGTACTGGTCCTGCTGTCCGTCGTAGACGCGCGCCACGTCCTTCAGCCGGATCGGCACGCCGTTTCGCGCCGAGATCACGACGTCGGCGAACTCTTCGGCCGTACGCAGCGAATCGTTCGCCGACACCGCCATCAGCGTGCGCCCGTCGGACAGAAAGCCCTGCGGCGAGGTCACGTTCGCCGCCGCGAGCGCGTTGCGCAACTGGTCGGGCGAGAGGCCCATGGCGTTCAGCGCACGCAGGTTCAGATCGACGCGGACGGCCGGCGTGGCGCCGCCGGCGACATCGACGTCGCTGACGCCGTCGATCTGGCGGATGTGCTGGGCGAGCAGCGAGTCGGCAAGGTCGTAGAGTTTCGACAGGGGCTGCGTGCGGCTGGTCAGTGCGAGCGCGAGCACCGGCTGCGCATTCGGATTCGCCTTGCGGTAGGTCGGCGCATTGGTGAGGCCCGACGGCAGGTCAGGTGCCGCCGCGTTGATTGCGGCCTGCACGTCGCGCGCCGCCGCATCGACGTCGCGACCGGCCTGGAAGATCATGATCACCGACGCGGAGCCCTCGCTCGAACGCGAGCTGATCGTGTCGATGCCGGGAATCTGGCCCAGATGACGCTCGAGCGGCGCAGCGACTGTTGACGCCATCGTGTCCGCGCTGGCGCCTGGCTGGCTCGCAGTGACGAAAATCGCCGGGAACTCCATGTTCGGCAGCGCGGCGACGCCGAGCAGGAAATAGCAGATCACCCCGGCCACGGCCATGCCGGCGGCGAGCAGTGTTGTGCCGATGGGGCGCTTGATGAAGGGCGCGGAGATGTTCACGGCGCGCACTTCCTACATACGTGCGCACGTTTGTCGCACACATGTTGTTCACCTCTCCCGCTCGCGGGAGAGGGCAGGGTGAGGGCACGCTCGTCGCATGCACCCACTCCCCGCAACCGCGCGCGATTTACGCGCGAACTCGACTGACGCCGAGCAGCGTCTCTGGTTTTACCTGCGGCATCGGCCATTGAGCGGTTATCGATTTCGAAGACAGGTGCCGATCGGGCGATTCGTCGTGGATTTCGTGTGTATTCGTGCGCGACTGATCGTCGAGCTGGACGGTGGGCAGCATGCCGAGTCGGTGATCGAAGATCTGGAGCGGACGTTGTATCTCGCGCGAGCAGGCTTTCGTGTGATTCGGTTCTGGAATGATGAAGCGCTCCAACGGACTGAAGCGGTGCTGGAGAGCATTCTCGAGGCGTTGATCCAGGCGTGCCCTCACCCCTGCCCTCTCCCGCAAGCGGGAGAGGGGGAACCACTCGACCTTTCCGAAGACTGATGTGCGCTTTCCCCTCTCCCGCTTGCGGGAAAGCGCAGGGTGAGGGTACGCCTGCGAAACAGCCCCGCCTCACGCCGCACGCTCCCGCAAAGCCGTCCGCCGAGCACGCCGCACCTTCGCCCAGTCGCTCAGGCGCTCGAAATAGAGATAGACCACCGGCGTCGTGTACAGCGTGATCAGCTGCGACAGCAGCAGGCCGCCGACGATCGAGACGCCGAGCGGCCTGCGCAGCTCCGACCCGATGCCGCTGCCGAGCGCGAGCGGCAGCGCGCCGAGCAGCGCGGCGGCGGTGGTCATCATGATCGGCCGGAAGCGCAGCAGGCAGGCGCGGCGGATCGCGTCGTGTGCGTTCATGCCCGCGCGCTGCGCGTCGATGGCGAAGTCGATCATCATGATCGCGTTTTTCTTGACGATGCCGATCAGCAGCACGATGCCGACGATGCCGTCGACTGAAAGGCTCATGCCGCAGACCATCAGCGCGAGCAGCGCTCCGACGCCGGCCGGCGGCAGCGTCGAGATGATCGTGATCGGGTGGATGTAGCTCTCGTAGAGCACGCCGAGCACGATGTAGATGACGAGCACCGCGGCGAGCAGCAGCAGCACCTCGTCCGTCAGCGAAGCGGAGAATTCGGCGGCCTTGCCGATGAAGCGGCCGCGCACCTGCGGCGGGAAGCCCATCTCGCTCTCCACCTCGCGCACCGCGGTGACCGCGTCGGAGAGCGAATAGCCGGGCGCGAGATTGAACGAGATCGTGGCAGCCGGCAGCTGGTCCTGATGGCTGACCACCAGCGGCGCATTGCCGGTGACCGCCGTCGCCAGCGAAGACAACGGAATCGTGCCGCCGGCACCGACGGTGAAGCCGACGTTGCCGGTGTTGCCGATGCCGGCCGGCGTCGCCGAGTTGCTCGAGGCGAGCTGGCCGAGCGTCGTCGCGTTGCTGCCGGTCAGCGCGCCGTTACCGTTGCCGCGCACCGTGAGCTTGTCCAGCAGGTCTCGGCTGGTGCGGAACTCCGGCGCGACCTCCAGCACGACGCGGTACTGGTTCATCTGCGTGAAGATCGTCGAGATCTGGCGCTGGCCGAACGCGTCGTAGAGCGTGTCGTCGATCGTCTGCACCGGCACACCGAGGCGGCTCGCCTTCTCGCGATCGATGGTGAGCTTGAGCGCATTGCCCTGGTTCGCGAGATTGTTGCCGACGTCGGCGAGCTCGGGCCTTCTGCGCAGCGCGTCGGTCATCCGCGCGACGAAGCCGGCGAGCTCGCCCGAGTTCACGTCGGACAGCGCGTACTGGTATTCGGTCGAGGCGACGCGCGTGTCGAGCGCGACGTCCTGCACGGGCTTGAGGTAGAGCGCGACTCCGGGAATGCCCGCGACCGCCTGCTGCAGCCGCCGCATGACGCGATCGAGCGCGTCGCGCTCGCTGCGCGGTTTCAGCACGATCGAAAGCTGGCCCTGGCTCAGCGTCGGGTTGATCGTGCCCGCTCCGATGAACGCGGCGACGCCGGCGACGTCCGGCTGCGCGCGCAGCGCTTCGGCGACGGTCTTCGTGCGCTCCTCCATGGCGGGAAACGCGACGTTCTGGTCCGCCTCGACCACGCCGGTGATGAGGCCCGTGTCCTGCTCGGGCAGTAGGCCTTTCGGGATGAGGACGTACAGTGCGATCGTGACGATCACCGCGAGGGTGGCGACGGCGAGCATCAGCGGCTGGCGCGCGAGCACCCAGTCGAGCGTGCGCGTGTAGCCGTCGGCCAGGCGGTTCCACCAGGTGCGGCGCCCGCTTTCGCGCGCGGCATCGTCGGCCGGCAGGCGATCCGGCTTCAGGAGGTACGCGCACATCATCGGCGTCAGGGTCAGCGAGATCAGCATCGAGATCGCGACGGCGATCGACAGCACCCAGGCGAATTCATGGAACAGGCGGCCGGTCACGCCGGGCATCAGCAGCAGCGGCAGGAACACCGCGATCAGCGAGACGGTCAGTGACACGATCGTGAAGCCGATCTCGCGCGCGCCGACGATCGCGGCCTCCTTCGGCTGCCGTCCCTGCTCGATGTAGCGGACGATGTTCTCGATCATGACGATCGCGTCGTCGACGACGAAGCCGGTCGCGACGGTCAGCGCCATCAGCGAAAGATTGTCGAGCGAGAAGCTCGCGAACGACATGACACCGAACGTGCCGAGCAGGGACAGCGGCACGGCGATGCTGGGAATTACCGTGGCCCAGAGCCGGCGCAGAAACACGAAGATCACCGCGATCACGAGCAGGATCGTGAGACCGAGCGTGAATTCCACGTCGCGCACGGAAGCGCGGATCGTGATCGTGCGGTCCGAGAAGACATCCAGGTGCACGTCGGCGGGCAGCACGGCCTTGAGCTCGGGCAGCGCGGCGCGCACGGCTTCGACGGTCTGCACGATGTTCGCGCTTGGCTGGCGGCGGATGTCGAGCAGCACGGCGGGCTTGCCGTTAGCCCACGCGGCGAGCTGGTCGTTCTCCACGCCGTCGACGACCCGGGCGACGTCGGCGAGCCGCACCGGCGCGTCGTTCCGGTAGGCGATGATCGTCGTGCGGTATTCGTCGGCGTCGGCGAGCTGGTCGTTGGTGCCGATCGAGAAGCTCTGCACGGCGCCGTTGAGGCTGCCCTTGGGCGCGTTGACGTTGGCCTGCGTCAGCGCGCTGCGCACGTCCTCCATCGTGAGGCCGAGGTTCGCAAGCTGCGCCGGATTGACCTGCACGCGCACGGCGGGGCGCACGTTGCCGGCGATAGAGACGAGGCCGACGCCGGCGATCTGCGAGATCTTCTGCGCGATGATGCTGTCGGCGTAATCGTTGACCTCGCGCAGCGGCCGCGTGTCGCTCGTCAGCATCAGCGTCAGGATCGGCGCGTCGGCCGGATTGACCTTGTTGTAGACGGGCGGATACGGCAGGTTGTTCGGCAGCGTTCCGCGCGCGGCGTTGATCGCTGACTGCACGTCCTGCCCGGCCGCGTCTATGTCGCGGCCCATGTCGAACTGGATCACGATCGTCGACAGGCCGGCCGACGAATCCGAGCTCATCATCGTGACGCCGGAGATCTGGCCGAACTGCCGCTCGAGCGGCGTGGTCACCAGTGCCGCCATCGTCGACGCGCTCGCGCCTGGATACTGCGTCGTCACGACCAGGCTCGGCGCGTCGATGTCGGGCAGTGCCGAGACCGGCAGTCCGCGGAAGCCGATCATGCCGAGCAGCAGCAGCGCGACCATCAGCAGCGAGGTCGCGATCGGGCGATGGATGAAGAGCGTGGAGAAACCCATGACGTCGTCGGTCAGCGGCAGGCGTCGAGCGGCGAGCGGAAACGGCAGGCTCGCGAAGGATGCGCGCCCGTTTTCCGCTGAGCGCTCGTCGCCGACCGCGCTGCCTCTTTCATCTCAGCCGCCGCCCCGCCGGCCGCGCTGCCGCGGGCGTTCCGGATTCTGCTGCTTGAGCTTGTCGAGCTCGGCCTCGCTCGTCGGCGGCGCGGCTTCTCCCGGCGCGAGCGCGCGCACCTTGCTGCCGGGCTTCAGGCGGAACTGGCCTTCGGTGACGACTTTGTCGCCGGCCTTGAGGCCCGCCGTGACGAGAATCGTGTTGTCACCGGCTTCGTTGCCGAGCTGCAGCGGCACCATCGCGACGGTGGAGTCGGGCTGCACGACGTAGGCGTAGCTTCCGTCCGGCCCGCGCTGCACGGCGGTCGCCGGCACCACGAGGCCGCTGCGCACCGTCCTCACGCGCACGCGCACGTTGACGAACTGGCCGGGCCAGAGCGCATTCTTCTCGTTGGCGAATTCGGCCTTGAGCTTGAACGTGCCGGTCGTGGTGTCGATCTGGTTGTCGATGACCTTGAGCACGCCGTCCGCGATCGGATGGCTGTCGGTGCGGTCGAGCGCCGTCACCGGCAGCGGGTCCGCCGCGCTGCTCGCGCGCACGTCCTCGAGATTCTGCTCGGGCAGGTTGAAGATGACGTTGATCGGATGGACCTGGGTCAGCACGACGATGCCGCTGCCCGAGTTCGCAGTGACGAGGTTGCCGACATCGACGAGGCGGATGCCGGCGATGCCGTCGATCGGGGCCGTGATCTTCGTGTAGCCGAGCTGCGTGCGCGCCGTCGCGATCGCCGCGTCGTCGGCGGCGACCAGCGCTTCCTGCTGACGCACGAGCTGGCGCTGGTTTTCGAGATCCTGCGCGGCGACGAAGTGCTGGCGGATCAGCTCCTCGTAGCGCTTGAGCGTCGAGCGCGAGGCGGAGAGCTGCGCCTCGTCCTGTTTCTTCTTGGCGAGCGCCTGGTCGAGCGCGGCCTGGAATGTGCGCGGGTCGATCCGCGCGATCAGGTCGCCCGCCTTGACCTCCTGGCCTTCGGTGAAGTGGATCGATTCGAGCTGCCCGCTGACCTGGGTGTTGACCGTCACCGTGTTGAGCGCCTGCACGGTGCCGAGCGCCGAGAGATAGATCGGCACGTCCTTCTGCTCGACCGGCATGACCGTCACCGGCACGGGCGCATCGGCCGCCCCGCCGCCTCGTCTCGCCGCGCCCGGCCGCTCGGACATGAGCCGCCACGCGATCACGCCGGCGAGCACGACCGCAACGACGCCGATCGCCCACTTCCAACGCGACATGCTCATTCCTCCTGGATTGGCCATGGATGGGCCGTCAGCCGACATCCCAAGCAGCCGCGCGGTTCCGCCGGCGCACGCGAAGGCTAGCAGCCGCGTCTGCAGGATGCCGTAGACACCAGGTAAATGCGCCTTTACACGACCCGGAGCTTCAGCAGCCGTTCCAGCTCGCGCGGCTTGCTTCGGTGCCGCGCACCTCCATCTGAAAGACTCGATGCCCGAAACCTGTCTTGACAGCAGGCGCGGCCGGGGCTTCGGATGGCATCCGAAGTGATTTCGCGGGAGGGCCGGCCGCCGCATCACGTCCGTTCCAGCGCAGCCGCGGCCCAGCCCCGCTGGCTTGCTCTCGTCCAAGGAGGTTCCATGGATACTGTCTGCGCGATCCCCGGCGCGGCGCTCGCCGTTGATTCCTCGCAGGTTCCCGATCCGGCGCTCGACATCAAGCCGAACGAAGGCACCGTCGAATCGACGGCCGTGCTCGCCGGCGGCTGCTTCTGGTGTACCGAAGCCGTGTTCGCCCGGCTTGCCGGCGTCATCGACGTGACGTCCGGCTATTCCGGCGGCAGCGCGTCGACGGCCGACTACGAGACGGTCTGCAGCGGCACGACCGACCACGCCGAGGCGATCCGCATCCGCTTCGACCCGCGCCGGATCAGCTACGGCCAGCTGCTCAAGGTGTTCTTCGCCGTCGCGCACGATCCGACCCAGGTCAACCGCCAGGGCAATGACCGCGGCCGCCAGTACCGCTCGGCGATCTTCTACGCCGACGACGCGCAGCGCGAAGTCGCCGAGGCGTACATCCGCCAGCTCACCGAAGCCAGGGTGTTCGCGGCGCCGATCGCCACCGAAGTCGTGCCGCTCGACGCGTTCTACGACGCCGAGCGCTACCACCAGAACTACGCGGCGCTGCATCCCGAGCAGCCGTACATCGCGTACGTCGCGCAGCCGAAGGTCGAGAAGCTCGAGAAGGAGTTCGGCGCCCGGCTCAAGGCAGGCGAATAGCCCCCGCCGCTCATACCGGAGACTCACGCATGACCACCGAAAACATCCCCGCCGCGGCGAACACCCGCAAATCCGCCTCCGGCTACGACTTGGGCCCGCTGTCTGCGGACGAGCGCGACCGCCTCGCCGCGAAGCTCAGCTCGGAAGAACGCCGCGTGCTGCTCGACCACGGTACCGAGCGGCCGTTCTGCGGCGCGCTGCTGCACAACCACGAGGCGGGGGCCTATGTCTGCCGCCTCTGCGGCCTGCCGCTGTTCAAATCCGGCGCGAAGTTCGAATCCGGTACCGGCTGGCCGAGCTTCTTCGCGCCGTTCGATCCCGAGCATGTACGCGAGATCCGCGATATCAGCCACGGCATGGTGCGCACGGAGATCCGCTGCGCGCGCTGCGACAGCCACCTCGGCCACGTGTTCCCCGACGGCCCCCCGCCGACCGGCAACCGCTACTGCATGAATTCTGTCGCGCTCGAGTTCATGCCGGACGCATAGCGGGTCAGGCGGTCGCCCGCGCCGGGACCTGAACTGCGAGGTTGTGCTTTGCAGCAATCCGCGTCGGCCGCCGTGGCTCATGGCGATGCCCGGATGATCCGCGCGAGTGGACCCGATCCGGTGTGTGGCTGTCCGGATCATGCTGCAGTGCAGTTTGCCTATTCGCGCGGGCAGGGCCACTCTTTGCACGGGAAAGATTCCCGCGCCCACGCCCCTGGCCTCGCCGCTCCGCGAGCTCCCGCGTCGGGCCCGAAAAACATTCTCGCTGAGGACTGCTCATGGGCGACTCGTCGATCGTCGTGAGGCACGCGTCCCGCATCATTCGCGCGGTGCGCGGTGAACAGCGGACGTCGGTCGCCCCGCACGTGGCCAAATCCTGGAACCGGTGTCTGACCGAATACGGGATGGAGCCGAACGGGGCGCGCGCGACCGCCGTGCTCGAAGCGAACCAGCTGCGCGAGCGGCAACAGAAGCTCGGCGAGTTGCTCAACATCGCGCGGGCCGAAATGGAGAGCCTGTACGACCAGATCGCGGGGTCCGGCTACGCCGTCATCCTGGCCGACGCCGATGCGACGATCCTCTCGACGATCACCGATCCGACGCTCAAGCGCGAGTTCCGCCAGGCGGGCCTCTGGCACGGCGCACTCTGGGACGAGCCGCACGAAGGCACGAACGGCCTCGGTACCTGCGTGGTCGAGCACCGCGCGGTAACGATTCATCGCGACGAGCACTTCATGGGCTACAACCTCAACATGTCGTGCTCGGGCGCGCCGATCCTCGACGCGAACGGCGGCCTGCTCGGCGTGCTCGACGCGTCGAGCGTGAACTGCAACGACACGCGGGTGATCCAGCGCCACACGATGGCGCTGGTCAACATGTCGGCCAACCTGATCGCGCGCTGCCATTTCCTGCGCGAGTTCCCTCACGCCTGGGTGCTGCGCTTCCACAGCCGTCCCGAGTTCGTCGGCCTGCTGCACGAGGCTCTGATCGCGGTCGGCGACGACGGCAGGATTCTCGCCGTCAACGAGAGCGCGCTGACGCAGCTCGGCCATCCGGACCGCAAGACGCTGGTCGGCTCGTCGATCGAGGACGTGTTCCAGTTCGCGTTCGCCACGCTCGACCAGCGCGCGACGACGGCGCCGCAGGCGATCTGGCCGATCCGCGACGTGCGCCACGGCCGTCGCTTCTTCGCGCTCGTGCGGGCGCCGCAGCGAGCCGAGCATGCCGCAAGCGCGCCGCGCATCGTCTCCGAAGCCGTGCGCAACGCGCCGGTGGTGCCGCTTGCCGATGGCGCGCGCCATGTCGGCGCCGATCCGCGCATGCAGCACAATTTCCATTGCGCGCAGCAGCTCTTCAGCAAGCGCGTGCCGATTCTGCTGCAGGGCGCGACCGGCACGGGCAAGGAAGCCTTCGCCCGCGCGCTGCACCAGATGTCGCCGTGGGCGAACCGCGCGTTCGTCGCCGTCAACTGCGGCTCGATTCCCGAATCGCTGATCGAAAGCGAGCTGTTCGGCTACACGCGCGGCGCGTTCACCGACGCAGACCGCCACGGCCGCCCCGGCAAGATCCTGCAATCCTCCGGCGGCACGCTGTTCCTCGACGAAATCGGCGACATGCCGCTGACGCTGCAGACGCGCCTCCTGCGCGTCATCGAGGAGTACGAGATCGTCCCGCTCGGCGGCGACACGCCCGTGCCGGTCGACCTGCACGTCATCAGCGCGAGCCATCGCGACATCCGCCAGATGGTGCAGGAAGGCGAGTTCCGCGAGGATCTCTACTACCGCCTCAACGGCACGACGCTGCACCTGCCGCTTTTGAAGGACCGCGCCGATCGCGCCGAGCTGATCGAAGTGCTGCTGCACGAGGAGAATCCGGGCGGCGAGCCGGTGCGCATCCAACCCGATGCGCTGCACGCGCTGCTCAACTATCACTGGCCCGGCAACATCCGCCAGCTGCGCAACGTGCTGCGCACGGCGGCCGCGCTCTGCCGCGACAACGTGATCCGCCTGACGAACCTGCCGCAGGAGCTGCTCGACTACGCCGGCGAAGAGCCGCACGCGGCAACGACGGCGAGCGCAGCCGCTCCGGCAGCCGCGTCCGTGGCGTCCGCCGACAGCTGCTGCCGCACTCCGCTCGACACCGCCGAGCACGCGACGCTGCTGAGGGAGCTCGAGCGCAACCGCTGGAACATCACGCACACGGCGGATGCGCTCGGAGTCAGCCGCAACACGCTGTACCGCAAGATCCGCAAGCATCAGATTCCGCTCGCGGAGTAGGGAGCGCTCCGAGCCGGGCTTGCGGCAGCTCATGCGGTTTTGCGGTGGGCCCGGGGCTCATTCATTTGTGCGTCAGCGTCATGCGATATGCGGGTGGGCTGGAGCCCATCTCATTGTCCTGCAAGTCGCATAGGGTGGGCTTGCCCCACCGCTGTTGCGTCAGCATCGTGCGATGTACGGTGGGCTGGAGCCCACTCATGACTCGTGCCTGCCAGCGCCGCTCGCACCGCCCGCCGCTTTTCAAGATTTTCGTGAGGCCGAACGCGCAGCGCCGCCTGTAGCATCGAGGCTACCGCCGCATCGCCAACAACGGACGCGGCCGATACGGGGCCAAACATGCGCTACGCAGGATCGGGCACCATTCGCGTGCTCGCCGTCATCGGTTTCGCCGCCGGTTCCGCTCCGGCGGCCGAGCCTGACGTGCCGGACGCGGAGACCAGCCGACTTCCCGACATCGTCGTCACCGCGACGCGCACCGAGCGGTCGGCATTCGACGTGCCGGCTTCGATCGACTCGGTGCCGATCGGCGACGCCACCGACACGCTCGGGGTGAATCCGTCCGAGTTCCTGGACGGGATTCCGGGCCTGCTCGCGCGCGACCGGCAGAACTACGCGCAGGACGAGCAGATCTCGATCCGCGGCTTCGGCGCGCGCTCGACCTTCGGCGTGCGCGGCGTCAGGATCTACACCGACGGCATCCCGGCCACGATGCCGGATGGGCAGGGCCAGGTCTCGCATTTCAATCTCGACTCTGCCGAGCGCGTCGAGGTGCTGCGCGGCCCGTTCTCCGCGCTGTACGGCAACTCGTCCGGCGGCGTGATCCAGCTCTTCACGGCGGACGGCACCGATTCTCCGCAATACAAGTTCGGGCTCGTCGGCCAGAGCTACGACACGCTGCGCGCCAGCGTCAACGCGCGCGGCTCGGCGGGCCCGGCCGACTACAACGTAGATTTCACGCATTTCGAGACGGACGGCTATCGCGATCACAGCGCCGCGCAGCGCGAGTCGGGCAACGGCAAGCTCAACATCGCGCTCGGCGGCGGCGGCAGGCTGACGCTGCTGCTCAACACGGTGAACATTCCCGGCGCGCAGGATCCGCTCGGCCTCACCCGCGAGCAGTTCGAGGACGATCCGCGCGGCGTGGCGCCCGTCGCCGAGCAGTTCAACACGCGCAAGAGCGTGCAGCAGTCACAGGGCGGTGCGGTCTACGAGCAGCCGTTCGGCGGCGGCAATACGCTGCGCGTGACGGGCTACTACGGCCAGCGCGACGTCACGCAGTTTCTGTCGATTCCGGCCTCCGCGCAGGCCAATCCGCTGCACTCGGGCGGCGTCGTCGATCTCGGCAGCCGCTACGGCGGCGCCGATCTGCGCTGGGTATGGAAGGGCGACCTTGCCGGCCGTCCGTTCGAGATCGCCGCCGGCGTCAACTACGACCGTCAGGAACAGACCCGCAAGGGCTACGAGAACTTCGTCGGCGACACGCTCGGCGTTCGCGGCGCGCTGCGCCGCAACGAGGACGACACGGTGTTCAACTTCGACCAGTACGCGCAGGCGACCTGGACCTTCGCCGATGCGTGGTCGCTGACGGCCGGCGTGCGCCACAGCGAAGTCAAGTTCAACTCCGATGACCACTACGTCACCGGCAGCAATCCGGACGACAGCGGGCATGTCAGCTACAGCGCGACGACTCCGGTCGCGGGCCTGATGTGGCGCGCCTCGGACACCACGCACGTCTACGCCTCCTACGGCAAAGGCTTCGAGACGCCGACGTTCAACGAGCTCGCCTATCGCAGCGACGGCGGTCCGGGGCTCGCGTTCAATCTCGTCCCGGCGAAGAGCCGGAACAGCGAGATCGGCGTGAAGCTGAAGCCGACGCCGGCGATCGACGCGAGCGCTGCGGTGTTCCGCGCCGACACCGACGACGAGCTCGCCGTCGCTACCAACTCCGGCGGCCGCACGACGTACCAGAACATCGGCAAGGCGAGGCGCCAGGGCGCCGAGGTCGCGCTCGTCGCGCGCATCGCCGACGACTGGCGCGTGCGCTTCGCCTACACCTGGCTCGATGCGACGTTCCGGACGGGCTTCCTCACCTGTTCAGGCACGCCGTGCCCGGCGCCGAACACGCCGGTGCCCGCCGGCACGCGGATTCCCGGTGTACCGAAGACCGACATCTCCGCCGCGATCGAATGGGGCCACGAGTCCGGCTGGCGCGCCGCGCTCGGCGGCGACTACGTCGCATCGGTGCCGGTCAACGATCTCGGCACCGACTCGGCGCCATCGTATTTCGTGCTGAACGCCGACGTCGGCTACGGCTTCGATCTGCCATCAGGCCACCTGCGCACGTTCTTCGCTGTCGAGAACGCGCTCGATCGCAAGTACGCAGGCTCGGTCATCGTCAACGACGGCAACGGCCGCTTCTTCGAGCCGGCGCCGGGAAGGACGTACCTCCTGGGCGTCCAATGGCTCTGGACGCCCTGAAACGCGCCAGGCGTGAAAGCGCCACCGCAACCGGCAGAGAAAACGCTGCCGCCTGCTACAACGCAATGCGCACGCCGATCCAGGCCGCGCGCGGCTGCGCCGGACTGTAGAAGCGCGGGTCCTCGAATTCGGGGAACACTTCGTCCGGCTCGCCGAGCGTGCCGAACGTGTAGTACTTGCGGTCGAACACGTTCTCGACGCGGCCGAACACCGAGACATGCGCGTTGAGATTGTAGATCGCGCGCAGGTTGACCACCGTGTAACCCGGCGTCTTCGGCAGCAGGTTCGCCTCGTCGCTGCGCAGATACTGGCCCGAGTTGGCGATCACGTCGCCGCCGATGCTGAATCCCTCGAACAGCGCGAAGTCCGCGCCGAGCTTGAAGCTGTGCTCGGGCAGTCCGGGGATCCTGTCGCCGCGGTGCACGGCGATCAGGCCGTCGTCGTCCGCGTCCGGATGATTCGCGCTGTTCTCGGTGAAGTCGGTGCGATAGGTCGCGTCGAGATACGTGTAATTCGCGTACCAGCGGAGGCGCCTGTCGAGCGCAACGCCGTCCAGACTCGCCTCGATGCCCTGGCGGCGCGTGTCGCCGACGTTCGCGAAGAAGCCTTCGTTCGACGCCGAGCCGCCGGTTGCCTGGAACAGGATGTCGTCGACGTTGGTGGTGCGGAACACGCCGAGATGCCAGTCGACGCGGTCCGCGGCCGCGTCGCCGAAACGGCCGCGCAGGCCGCCTTCCCAGGACTTGGCCACCACCTGCTTCAGCGGCGGATCGGCGAGGAACTGGTTGGGCAGCTTGCAGGGCGCGTCCTCGTCCGCGCAGGTGAGCTCGACCGGCGTCGGTGCGCGCGTCGCTTCGCTGTAGCCGCCGTAGAAGCTCAGCTCCGGACTCCACCGATACGTGATGCCGGCTGCCGGGTTGACGCGCGAGAAGCTGTGGTTACCGTCGAGATCGGGATTCTCGCCGGTGCGATCACGGATCTTCGTGCGCGTGTGATTGTGCCGGGCCGAGACCGTCGCGGCGAGCCGGTCGGTGATCGAGAGCGTGTCGGTGAGATACACGCCGGTCGTCTCGGTGCGGGTGCGCACGGCGAGCGCGTCTTCGGGAATGAAGATACCGGTGTTCGGCACGGTCACGCGATCGTCCTGCAGCATCGACGCCTCCACCGACGAATCGAAGCGGAGGTGCCCTTCCGTGTAGTCGACGCCGACGACGAGCTGGTTCTCCATGCCGCCGATCGGCTGAGAGAAGGCGAGCTGCAGGGTGCCGCCGTCCGCGACCTGCCTGCGATGGCTCAGGTTGTTGATCGCGTCGAACTCTTCGGGAATGGGCCGGCCGTGCTGGTCGAGCACCGGCTCGTCATCGTCGCAGAGGATCTCATCGTCGTCATCGCATTCCTCGAACTCGCTGGCGTCGCCGTTGTACGAGGTCGAATCGACCTTGCGGTGATAGGCCGTGAACGAGAGCTTCGTCGCGTCGCTGAAGTCGAAGCTGCCCTGCAGGCTGGCGAGATCGAGCGTGTTCTTCGTGTTGTCGGGTGCGGTGAAGATGCTTGCGTAACGCGCTGCCAGCGCCTCGATCGGCGCCGAGCCGTTGCCGGTGAGGTCGGTGTCGCCGTGGCCGAGGTGCAGATCCAGCGAGGCTCCGTCGCCGCGCCACGACAGCGTGCCGTAGAAGTTCGACGAGCGCGACGGCGACCGGTCGCGCCAGCCGTCCTCGTCGAAGTAGCGGCCCATCAGATACCAGCCCCACGCACCGGAATTGCCGCCGGTTTCCAGTGAGGCGTTCCAGCGCTCGAACGAACCGCCGTAGACCTCGGCGCGCGTGCCGGGATCGCTGAAGCCCGTCTTCGTCTGCAGCGAGATCGCGCCGCCCAGCGTGTTGAGGCCGAACACCGGGTTCGATCCGGACATGAGGCTCATGCGCTCGATCGCGTCCTCAGGGATGAGATCCCAGTTGACGGTGTCGCCGAACACCTCGTTGATGCGCACGCCGTCGAGATAGACCGAAACGCCTTCCGAGCCGCCGAGCAGCGGCGTCGCCGTGAAGCCGCGGAACTGAAGGTCCGGCTGCAACGGATTGTCCTGCGCCTGGTTGACCGTGATGCCGGCGAAATTCCGGTTCATGAAATCGCTGAGATCGAGCGCCTGCGCGCGGTCAAGCGCCTCGTCGTCGGCGGACTGCACGTGATACGGCAGCTTCTCGATCTCGATGTCGGTGCCGGCGACCGGCGTCACGCCGACAATGGTGACGAGATCGAGCGTGGTGACATCCTCGCTCTTCGGCTCGGACTCGGCCTGCGCGTGTGCGGCGAGCGGCAGCGCGGCCGCGATCGCGGCCGTCATTGCGACCGCCAACGCGGTCTCGGCGATAGCGCCCTGCATTCGCAGGGTGCGGTTTCGGTGCGGCATCAAGCATTCCCCCGCAAGCTTTTTCCTCGACGCGATCCCGCGGGCGGCAGCTCGCCGGATCGCCTCGCCAGACTAGCGGGGATCGCTCCGGGAAAACTTCCCGATCGATGCTGCGCCGCGACGGAAGCGCGCACGTGGCGCCGTCGCACCGGCGCGAGCAAGATGACAGCTCTGTCCGACGGGGTGGTTCAATGCGGATCTCGCGATACCTCGCTACGCGCATCGTTGCCGTCAGCACCGTGATCCTGCTCGCGGCGCTGGCGCTCGCGTTGTGGCGCGCGCAATACGACGTGCAGCGGGAAGAGCAGGGTGCGCTCGAGACCGTGCGCTTGTTCGAGCATCTCTACGCGCTCGAGAACGGGCCCGAGGCCGATGCCGACGGCCATGTCGCGGCGCTGCGGCGGATCAACGCGGACGGCCAGCTGCGTCACATCCAGCTCGAGCTGCGCGACGTCGGCGGCGAAACCCTGGTCGCTCCGCGCCGTGCGCGATCGACCAGTGTGCTGGAGCGCCTGTTCGCCCTGATCGCACCGGGCATGCGCTCGGTGCAGGTCGATCCGTCGGGCCCGTGGACACTCGCGCGCGACGACGGCGCACGCTACGTCGCAGCGTTATCCCTCGATCCCACCAGCGAGCAGCGCGAGGCGCTGGATAACCTGCTCGGCATGCTGGTCGTGCTCGTCGGTTATGGCGTCGCCCTGCTGCTGGCGGTGTACTGGGCGCTGCGCCGCACGCTGGCGCCGCTGCAGCCGATCCAGCACGCCATCGAGCGGTACGAGCGCAACGATTTCGCGTACCGCCTGCCGACACTGCCGGTCGCGGAGCTGGATCGCATCGCAGGTGCGCTCAATCATCTCGCCTCGACGCTCGCCGGCGCGCAGGAGGCGCGGCGCACGCTGAGCCTCAAGCTCGTGTCTTCGCAGGAGGAGGAGCGCGCACGCATCGCGCGCGAGCTGCACGACGAGCTCGGCCAGACACTGACCGCGATGCGCGCCGATGTCGCCTGGCTGGCGCACCAGACGTCGGCGTCGCCCGCGTTGCGCGACGTCGTCGCCGGGCTGGCGCGGCATTGCGAGCGCTTCCACGAGCAGGTGCGGGAACTCCTGAGCCGGCTGCGTCCGCACGGCGGGCACGGCTCGACCGGCGTGCCGCTGGAGCGCCTGCTCGACGATCTCGTCGAAAGCTGGCGGCGGCGCCCCGGGCGCCGCGCGGAATACACGCTGTCCTGCCAGCTCGACGGCCGCGTGCTGCCGGACGACCTTGCGCTCGCGCTGTACCGGCTGACGCAGGAAGCGCTGACAAACGCGACGCGGCATGCCGATGCGACGCGCGTCGAGATCCGCGTCGGTCCGGGTCCCGACGGCGGCATCGAGTGGTCCGTCGAGGACGACGGCGTCGGCCTGGATTCGGCGGACGCCGCGCTTCATCGCGGCAACGGCCTCGCCGGCATGCGCGAGCGCGTATGGGCCCACGGCGGCGAGATCGAGCTCGGGCCGGCCGCGAACGGCCGGCGCGCCGGGCTGCGCATCCGCGCGCGGTTCGCGGCGGCCGTCACCGAAACACGGAGCGGTGGGGAGCCGTGATGCAGCTCCGGCGCGCCGGTCAGCTCAAGCCGGCGGAGCGCGGCGGCAACAGGCCCTGCTGCTCGGCGTAGCGATACATTTCCAGTGAGGAGCCGAGCCCGGTCTTCTGCCGGATCGAGGTCTGGTAGTTCGCGATCGTCTTCGTGCTGAGCCAGCGGCTGGCCGCGATCTGCTCGACCGTGTCGCCGCGCGCGAGCAGCAGGAAGATCTCGAACTCGCGCGGCGACAGCGCTTTGTGGGGCGCGTCCGGCTTGCGTTCGAGCCCCTCCAGCGCGCGTGCGATGCCGGGAGAAAGCGGCCGCGCGCCGCCGACGACGTCGTGCACGGCGGCGACGAGCGATTCGGGCGGACTGTTCTTGGTGACGTAGCCACAGGCACCGGCACGCAGCGCCTGCGCGGCGAGGTCGGCATTCTCGTGCATGGTGAAGACCAGCACGCGCAGCTGCGGCACGCGGTGCTGCAATCGCTGCAGCGTCGCGAGTCCGCCGGGACCGGGCATGCTGAGATCGAGAATCAGCACATCGGCCGGGTTCGAAGCGAGCCACCGATAGGCGCTCTCGCCGTCGCCGAACTCGGCCACGACCTGCACGCGCGCATCGAGCTCGAGCAGCCGGCGATAGCCCGTGCGCACGACCGCATGATCGTCGGCGATCGCGACGCGCAGCGGCGCGGCTGCCTTCGTGGATACGACAAGCGAAGCAGTGCTCGCGAGGTCCATGCGTCCGGCGCATCCGCCGCGTCAGGCGGATGCGCCTGCGGCTCCGTCAAGCCTTGAGCACGCCCGACTGCTTGGCCGCGTGCGTCGCCAGCGCGTCCATCAGCGGCGGCGACAGGCAGTCGTACGGCTCGAGGCCGATCTCCTTGAGGCGCGAGCGCACTTCGTCCATGCGGCTCGGCGGAAAGCCCGACTCGATGATCGACGAGACGAACGCGGCAAACTGCGGTTCCTGCCAGCCCGTCTGCGGAGAGAGCTCGGTGTGGACGAAATCGAGCCCGTAGAACGCGTGCTTGTTGTTCTCGATGCGGCCGTACATGTGCACGCCGCAGCCGGTGCAGGCGTGGCGCTGGATCGTCGCGTTCGGATCGACGACCTTCAGCTTGTCGGCGCCCTTGGTCACCGTGAGCTTGTCGCGCGGCACGACCGCGACGATCGAGAAGTTCGCGCCCTCGGGCTTCCAGCACTTTGTGCAGCCGCAGGCGTGGTTATGCAGGACGTTCGAGGCGAGCTTGACCTCGACCGCGCCGCACTTGCAGGTCAGCGTGCCGCCGGCGAAGTTCGGATCGCCCTTCTTGATGCCGTTGTCGATCGCTGGATGAAGGTTGACGGCCATGTTCTCACCTCGCTTTATTGTGGAAATCGCGGCCCGCAATGGCCGCTCTCGATCTTCGCGACCGGGACGATCGCATCAGTAACGGATCACCGAGCGGATCACCTTGCCTTCGTGCATGAGGTCGAACGCGTGGTTGATCTGGTCGAGCGGCAGCACCTGGCTCACGAACTCGTCGATCTTGAGCTGGCCTTCCATGTACTTGTCGACGTAACCCGGCAGCTGCGAGCGGCCCTTCACGCCGCCGAACGCCGAGCCGCGCCAGACGCGGCCGGTGACGAGCTGAAACGGTCGCGTGCAGATTTCCTGGCCGGCGCCGGCGACGCCGATGATGGTCGATTCGCCCCAGCCCTTGTGGCAGCACTCGAGCGCCGCGCGCATGACCTTGACGTTGCCGATGCATTCGAACGAGTAGTCGACACCGCCGTCGGTCATGTCGATGATGACCTGCTGGATCGGCGTGTCCTTGTAGTCGGCGGGATTGACGAAGTCCGTCGCGCCCATGGCCTTGGCCATTTCCCACTTGGCGGGATTGAGGTCGATTGCAATGATGCGCGAGGCCTTGGCCATCACCGCGCCCTGCACGACCGCGAGGCCGATACCGCCGAGACCGAACACGGCGACCGTCGAGCCCGGCTGCACCTTGGCGGTGTTGAGCACGGCGCCGATGCCGGTCGTGATGCCGCAGCCGAGCAGACACACCTTGTCGAGCGGCGCCTTCGGATTGATCTTCGCGACGGCGATCTCGGGCAGCACCGTGTATTCGGAGAACGTGCTGGTGCCCATGTAGTGCAGGATCTGCTTGCCGTTCTTCGAGAAACGCGAGGTGCCGTCCGGCATCAGGCCCTTGCCCTGGGTGACGCGGATGGCCTGGCAGAGATTCGTCTTGCCGGACTTGCAGAACTTGCACGCGCCGCATTCGGGCGTGTAGAGCGGAATGACGTGGTCGCCGGGCTTGACGCTGGTCACGCCGGGGCCGACCTCCTGCACGATGCCGCCGCCTTCGTGACCGAGAATGACCGGAAACATGCCTTCGGGGTCCTCGCCGGACAGCGTGAACGCGTCCGTGTGGCAGACGCCGGTCGCGACGATCTGCACGAGGACTTCGCCGGCCTGAGGTTTCTGCAGCTCGACTTCTTCGATCTCGAGGGGCTTGCCGGCCGCCCATGCGACTGCTGCTCTGGTTTTCATTGCTCTCAATCTCCTGGGAATTCCGTTTTCATCTCGGGCGAGAATCGATCGTCCTGCCGCGACCGGCGCGCATTGCTGGATACCCGGGATCGCACCCGCACGCAGCCGCTCCTTGCCGCGAGAAGGGCGCGCGCGAGGCCTCGGACAGACGAACGGAGGCAAACCGCGTGCCACCCGAAAACAAAGCGCAACCCGGCGTTTTTCAAGGAATTATCGGCAATTCCGCAGCCGTTCGCGCACTCGTTTCGGCGCAGCGGTGAAACGGAAATGGAACAGCTGTTCCAGATGGCGACGATGCGCGCAATCCGCGCATCGGGGTGCCGTCACTGCGGAATCACGACGCCCCAAGGCAGCTCTCCGACCTGGATTTCCTTAATCACCTTGCCTTCGGCCGTGTCGATCACGCTGACGCTGTTCGAACGCCCGTTCGCGACGTAGAGCTTCCGGCCGTCCGGGGTCAGCGCCATGTTCCACGGGCGCTGGCCCACCTTGATCTCGGACACGACCTTTTTCGACGCGACATCGATCACCGAGACCGTGCCGGCACCGCCGTTCGCGGCATAGATCCGCTTGCCGTCGTGGCTGATCGTGACACCGGCCGTGCGCAGGGCCGTCGGAATGCTGGCGACCTTCCTGCGCGCGGCGACATCGATCACGTCGACTGCGTTGGCCGATTCCTGGGCGACGAAGACTTCCGACGTACCGGGCACGAACGCCGCGCCACGCGGATGGCCGCTGGTCGCGATCGTGCCGATCGATTTCTTCTGCTTGAGGTCGATGACATCGAGGTTGTCCGAGCCCTCGTTGCTGGTCAGCAGCAGGGAAGCATCGGGAGCGAACTCGCAGTGCTCGGGGTTGCGGCCCTGCGTCGGAATGCGTGCCTCGATCTCGAAGGTTTTCGGGTCGATCAGCAACACGACGTGCTGGCCTTCGGCGCAGACCGCGAGGCGATCGCCCGACGGCGACAGCCGCACGCCTTCGGCATCCTCGCCGATGTCGACGCTGTGCTTCACGGTGTCCGTGGCGGGGTCGATCGCGAAGAGCGTGTTGCGCTGGGCGTCGACGACATAGATGACGCTGCCGCTCGCATCCGCATCCACGGCCTGAAGGCGCTTGCCGAGCTTGCCGCCGCCCGACAGCGTGCGCGTGACGGTGTCGGTTTCGGTATCGATGACCGAGATCGTTCCGCTCTTCTGGTTCGGCACGTAGGCGAGCGTGGCCGCCGCTACGCTCCCGGCGGCGAGCCCGAAGAGGAAGATCGCGGATGCGACAGCGAGAAGAGGGCGCCGCGCTCTCGACGTGTGGCTGTCAACTCGCATGGACATCTAACATCCTCCGTCTGGCACTCGATGCGGGCGCAATCGTCGCGCCCGATCAATCCTTCGATTGTCCGCCGGTGCGCGCGCATCCGTCCGCGGCATGCTGCCGCATGCGGCTTCACGCATCGCCCGGCCCTGCACATCGGCCGGGGCGCCGCTTTCCGCAGCCGCTCAGCGCTCCTCCGGCGGCGAGCCGAACTTGTATTTCTGATCCGCGTTCGGGCTGTATTTCGATCGCACGAACGTCAGGATGCGCCAGAGGTCGTCGCTCGACTTGATCAGAGTGCCGAACGGCGGCATCGGGCCGATCACGTTCTCGCTGCCCTTGCGCGTATAGCCCTGCTTCTGCAGCTCGTCGCTGCCGAGGGTGACGAGGCGGAACAGCGTGTCGTCGTCACCGTCGTAGATCCACGTGTCGTTGATCAGCGGCGGGCACATGCCGCCGCCGCCGCCGCCGCCGTGACAGCCGTTGCAGCTGTAGGAAAGGAACTTCTCCTCGCCGTCGGCGACGATGTCGGCCTGGCTGTCGGTGTACGGGTTCTTGAGCTGACCTTTCGGCGTCTGCTTCACGAGATCCATCGGCGTGACCTTCGTGTAGTCGACTTTCGCGTCGCTCTTCGGAGCATCCGCAGCGGTGGCCGCCTTGTGCGCACAAACCGTCACGGCAAGCGCCAGCACGGCGGCGGCACCTCCACTTATGCATTTCTTCAGCACGACGATCTCCTTCTGCAAAAGAGCCCCGGAAATTCGGACACCGAGGCCCGACTTATGAAAACGATTCTGAACCAGACGGCTTAAGAGTCGATAACCGCAATGTAAATTCGATGCAAAGGTCCGCAGAGGCTGCTTCGAAAGCCGCTACCTCACGACGGCACGTGGCTCACGAGGACTTTTCTCGCGGTGCGCGCGTGCGCTCTCTCAGGAGCTTGGCGACGGCGTCGCTGTTGTTCGCCTCGGCGATCTTGAGCGCGGTGCGGCCGTCTTCGCTCTTGAGATCGGGATCGGCACCGGCCTTGAGCAGCAGCGTCGCGATGTCCGTCCGGTTGTGGGCCGCCGCGATCATCAGCGCCGTCACGCCGCCAGGATTCGCGGCGTTGACATCGGCACCCTTGCCGATCAGACGCTCCGCGAGATCGGCCGAGCCGGACGTCGCCGCCAGCATCAGCGGGGTGTACTTGCCCTGCCCGACGGCGAGGTTCACGTCGGCGCCAGCGTCGATGAGCACGGCACCGGCCTTGTTCTTCGCGTTCTCCGCAGCCACCGCGAGCGGCGTGAGGCCGTGCGCTTCGCGCGTGAAGTCGAGCTTGGCGCCGTGCGCGATCAGAACCTTCGCGAGCTCGGCATCGTCGGTCCACGCCGCATACATGAGTGGCGTCCATCCGGAAAGATCGGTCGCGTTCGGATCGGCCTTGTGCTCGACGAGATAGGTCGCGATCGGCGCATAGCCGAAGCGCACTGCGTTGCCTAGCGCGGTATAGCCGTCGCCGTCGCGAGCGCCGGCGTCGGCACCGTGCTCGACGAGGTAGCGCACGCGCTCGATGTCCGCCGCGACGACGGCGTTGCCGAGTTCGACGTTCGGATCAGCGCCCTCCGCGAGCCATCTCTTGAGATCCTCCACGCTCGTCTTCGGCTCTTCGGCCGCCGCCGTCTGCGTTGACGGGGGCGCCGGCTTGTACGGGCCGTGCGAAGGCAGGTCGCCGTCGACGACGCATTCGGGGCACTTCACGAGCGGCACGCCGTATTCGACGAGGATCGCGCGGATCTTGTCCTTCGTGTCGCGCATCGCCTTCTCGATCGCGGCCTTCACCTCGGGCCGGCCGCGTGGGGTGGCCATCGCCATGTCGAACTCGAGCGGGATGTTGTCCTCCATCAGGTTGACCGGCTGGATCACCAGCGGCGCCTTCTTGATCGACTTGTAGTAGCCCGCCATCGGGCCCCACACGCCGGCCATGTCGGTCTTGCCATCGATCACCTGCTGCACGGAATACGAGGGCTGGTTCTCCGGCACGAGATCGCCGTCGTGCGAGAGGTACTGGATGACGGTGTTCTGCATGATGCCGTGCGCGGCGAGCGCCTGGCGAATCGCCGAAACCTGGTAGACGCCGATGCGCAGATCCTGCAGCTTCGGATCGTCCAGGTCCTTGATGACGAAGCCGGAGTCCTCGCGATAGACCAGCACGAACGTGGAGCGATACAGCGGTACCGTCATGTCGGCGCCGTTGGTGTCGGCAGTCATGTCCATCCAGAGATCGCAGTTGCCTTCTCCGATGGTCTTGCGCATCAGGGCGCGTTCGAACGACGGGCGCCAGTAGTACTGGACCCCGGTGCCGAGCGCCTCGCCGAGGACCTCGGCGATCTTGTTCTGGAAGCCTTCACCTTTCTTGTTCGACAGCGGCATGTTGCCGGGGTCGGCGCAGACGGTGAAGGAATCGAGCTTTACGTCCTCCGCAAGCGCCTGCGCGGCGAACGCGGCGAGCGAGAGCGCGAGTGCGTTGTGGAGCATCGTCTTCATGGCGCACCTCTCATCCGGATTACTCCTTGGACAGCGGGGATATTGCTGAATTCCGCGCCCGCGCACCATGGGAGGAATTCCGGCGCGGATGCGCCCGGAGCGTCGCAAGGCGAAGCGAAAACGCCCGGCACCGAGCGGCGCCGGGCGTTTCGAGTCAAGCGAAAAACAACAACAGCTGCATCAAGCGTTCACATGCCCGCCGCGGTGCCGGCCGTGGTGGCGCCGGGCGTGGGTCCGCCGATGCGGAACGTGTACAGCGTGCCGCCTTGCGGAATGTGGTTGAGTCCGGCTGCCTTCGTCATCGCGGTCGCGCCGATCGCACCGAACTTGTCGTTGAGATCGAGGCCTGCGGTGACCGGAAGGCCGATCCATCCGCCGATGCCGGCGTAGACGGAGATGTACTCCTTGCCGCCGACCGACCACTGGATCGGGTTGCCGATGATGCCCGAGCCCAGCTTGCGCGCCCACAGCACCTTGCCGGTGTCGCGGTCGACCGCGCGGAAGTCGCCGCCGAGGCTGCCGTAGAACACGAGCCCGCCGGCCGTGGTCAGCGTGCCGCCCCAGTTCGGATACTGGTCGGGGATCTCCCACTCGGTCTTGCCGGTCACGACGTTGAACTTCTTGATCTTGCCGGTCACGCCGGGCTTCTCGGGATACATGTACACGTTCGCGAACACATACACGGTGCCCTGCTGCGTGTGCGAGCGCTCCTGCGGATTCAGCTCCATGCACCAGTTGTTGGTCGGCACGTAGAAGTTCGCGGGATCGTTCGGATCGACCGAAGCCGGCTGCTGGTCCTTGCCGCCCATCGCGGACGGGCAGGCCTGCACGTTGTTCTGCGGCATCAGCGGCGAGTGCTCGGCGACCTTGACCGGGCGGCCGGTCTTGAGATCGACCTTCTCGGCCCAGTTCACCGTCACGTACTTGTGCGCGCGGAGCAGCGTGCCGTCGGTGCGGTCGAGCACGTAGGCGAAACCGTTGCGGTCGAAGTGGACCAGCGCCTTGTGCTTCTTGCCGTCGACGTCGAGATTGTCGACCAGGATGTTCTCGTTGACGCCGTCATAGTCCCACTGGTCGAACGGCGTCATCTGGTACGCCCACACGGCCTCGCCGGTATCGACGTTGCGCGCGAAGATCGTCATCGAGAACTTGTTGTCCCACTGGCCGCTGTTGCAGGCCTCCTGCGTCTGCGGCTTCGCGCCGCAGCGGAACGAAGGCGACCACAGACCGGGGTTGCCGGTCGAGTAGTAGACGAGGTGCAGGTCGGGGTCGTACGAGTACCAGCCCCACGCCGCGCCGCCGCCGCGCTGCCATTCGTCGCCCGGATACGTCTTGATGCCGAGCTCCTTGCCGGCCGTGCCGTATTCCGGATGCTTCTTGTTGGTGTTCGCCGTGATGCACATGTCCTTGTCGGTGCCGGTCGAGTGGCACTCCCACACCTTCTTGCCGTCGGCGAGGTTGTAGGCCGTGAAGCGGCCGCGCGCGGCGAACTCGTCGCCGCCGAATCCGATCAGCACCTTGTCGTTGGCGATGATCGGCGCCGGCGTGATGGTCTCGCCCTTGTCGGGATGCGCGTGCTTGACCACCCACACTTCCTTGCCGGTCTTGGCATCGAGCGCGATGACGTAGCCGTCCAGCGTGCCGTAGACGAACTTGCCGTCCGCGTACGAGCCGCCGCGATTGACGGTGTCGCAGCAGGCGCGCGGCACCGCGGACTGATCGCGGCCGCTGGTCTTGAGGTACGACCACACCTGCACCGGATGATCCGGATCGGACAGATCGAGCGCCTGCACGATGTTGCACTTCGACATCTCGGGGCAGCCCGAGACCATGAACATCATGGGCTTGCCGCCGACGTCGCTGATGACGAGCGGCTGGCCCTCGTGGCCGCGCAGAGCGCCGGTCGACTGCGCCCACGCGAACTGGAGGTCCTTGACGTTTTCCTTGTTGATGCCCGTGAGCGCGCTGTAGCGCTGGGACATCAGGTTGCCGCCCGGGGCCGCCCACTGGTTCGGGTCCTTGAACCGGGCGAACTGCTCGGTATCGGACGAGGCCATCGCGACGCTACAGATTCCGAGCAGCGCTGCGGCAGCGCAGTACAACTGGACTCGATGTTTCGCTGTAAGCCAACTCATCTTCAATTCTCCTCCTGCATGGGTCGGTAGTGCTTTCCGCAGCGAAGCGGAAGCAGCCGGCGAACAGTCATCAGCCTGGTCCTACGCTTGCGTGGCCATGGGTTCGCGAAATTTTCTTCGAAGCCGCTTGCGGGCTTCCGCGCATGCCACAGTCGCCGGTCCCCTCACAGGCCGGATCGGTTGTGCGATGCGCCTCTATGTATTGCAGCGCTTGTGCCAAATCGGGCGTTCTATGAAAAATTCCCGCGCATCAATCGATTGCAGATTGCTGCGGCGCAGCGGCGCCGCGCGAGTGTTCCATCAGCGGAACACCACGGCCGGCACCATTGCACCGGGCTTGGCATAGCGGTGGACAGGCGCCACGCGGCGTCGGCAGGAGGTCACCGCGCGAAAAAGCGCCTGTCGCGAGCGTGTTTGCGCTCTGCTGAGCGGAGAGGCAGGAAAGCGGCCGCAGCGGGCGCTGGCCGGTCGCTGCTGCGACCGGCCTCGGGATCAGTCGACTTCGAAGGATTGCAGTTCGACGGGCACCGTCACGGTGATGACGCCGGACATGCCCTGTCCGCCGGGACCACCGTGCGCTTCGCAGAAGAAACCGATGGTGCCCACGTCGGGGAAGGTGATGGTCTGCGACCAGAGATTGCCGCTCGGGTTGCCGGTCGGGGCCGGTCCGCACGCGTCCGAGCAGTGAAAACTCGTCACTGCGCCGGGATCCGATGTGACGTTGTGGAAGCCGCCCGCGTTCGTGAATGTGACCGTGTCACCCGCCGCGATGGCCAGCGTCGACGGAGTAAAGACGTTTCCGCTGCCGCCCACCGTGACAGCATGATCCACCGCCCACGCGTTCGCCGAAGCGAGTCCGAGCAAACTCGAAATGCTCATCGTTATAGTCTTGCCAGAAGCAAAGCGCATAGCTCCTCCGTAACCAACTCGTTAGTCCGGACCTGGCTTCCCCGTCGCAGGTCATTGTGCCCTCGGTTTTGCGCGTCGAATGAGACGCGTGAATTCGTGAACGCTCATGGAAGGGAAGTCGTGCGTTCGCGATTCGTTTTCCGCTGTGCCGGTTCTCCGCGGCACTTCTTATATCGGCCTCCGTTGGCGAACGTTCTTTGTAGTCATAGTGCTCGGATCGGAGCCGTGACCTGCGTGCCGATATTTGTTGATGCGACGGCAAAACGATTGTTCGCAATCTGCATCCAATCACTGCCCCGACTCGATCCAGACCGCGACCGCCTTCATCGATTCGTCGTCGAGCGTCTTCGCGATCGGCGTCATGACGAGGTCGCTGCTGCTGGATTCGTGCTTGCCGTCGCGAAAGTTCTTAAGCCGCTGCAGCACATAATCGGCGTGCTGGCCGCGCAGCATAGGATAGGTCCGGAAATGCGCGTCGCCTGCCGCGAGCGGATGTCCGCCACCGTCGGCACCGTGACAGCCCTGGCACGGCGGCGTGCCGCGCTCGGGATCACCCTCGCGATAGATCGCCGCGCCGGCGGCCGAAGCGTTCGCCTGCGCATTGAATGGCGCAGGCGGCAGCGATGCGTAGTACGCCGCGAGATCGCGCATGGTTGCGTCGTCGAGGTTCGCGACCTGCGAGGTCATCGGCGATTCCGGCCGTGCCTCGCGCTTGAACTCGACGAGCTGCCAGTAGAGGTATTCCGCACGCTGGCCGGCGAGATTCGGGAACACGGACGCGGGGGCGATGCCGGCTGCGCCGTGGCAGGCGCCGCAGGCGGCGGCTTTTTCTTTGCCCGCCGCGGCGTCGCCCTGCAGCGGCGTGATGCGGCGCAGATCGATGAAATCGCGCGAGCCAGCGGCAGCGGAAGCGGCGGCAATCAGTCCAATACCCGCGGCTGCGTGCGCGAGACAGCGGGCAAGGAAGCGGTTCCGAGGATGCATGGCATGGCTCCCCGCTACAGCTCGACGCTGAGCAGCAGACCGACGAGATTCGCGCTGTAGCTTTCCGGCCCGCCGTCGGTGTAGACACGATGATCGATGACGCGGCCGCGATCGAACCCCGAGTAATGCCAGTCGTCGATGTCGCCGCGTTCGTAGTAGTCGAACACGCGCAGCGAGATGCGGTGCGCGATCGGGAACGTCACGCCGATCGCGAGTCCGTTGACGCGATAGTTCATCGGCGGAAACGCATCGTTGCCGGCGACGAGGCCGTCGGCGAAGTAGGCGAGCGCGGTCGGCGTCGCGAAGCGGTAGCTCGTCGTGCCGCGGGCGTAGATGTAATTCCAGCTCGCGTCGAGGCGCACGCGGCCGAAATTCTGCGCCAGCGTCGCGCCTGCGTTGTGATTCTTCTGCTTGTCCTTCGCCCACCAGCGGCCGTCGAGCGGATAGGTGGCGCCGCCCAGCGTCGGATCGCTGCCGGCCTCGATGTCGTTGACGTTGGCCATGTCGAGCGTGGATTCGTCATAGCCGTAGTACAGGCTCGCGCTGGTCAGCGGCGAGGGCTGCCATTCCCACTGCAGCGTCGCGCCGAGCGTGTCGTAGCCCTTTCGGCCGAGCACCGCGTCGTAGTCGTTCCAGTCGCCGCGCAGCGACGCGCTGAACGTCATGTCGTCGCGGGCGAGGAACGTCGCCATCAGGTCCAGCTTGTGTTCGTCACGGCTGGAAACGTCGTATTTGCGCAGCGCATCCACCGTGTGCGGCAACAAACCGCCCGGCGGCACGACGAAGCCCGGCAGGCTCACCGAGTAGGTGAACTCATAGGGATCGAAATCGTAGCGGTCGCCGCTCTGCTCGAGGTACGTGTAATTCGCGCGGAACGTCAGCCAGTCGAGCGCACGGTTGACCCAGGTCAGCTTGATGCTGTGGTCGTCGACTTCGCGGCGCTCGCGGTTGCTCGGCTCGTAGCGCCTGAACGCGTACGTTGCGCCGAGCGTGTCGTGCTGCCCGATCTTCCAGTCCGCGCCGACATTCGCGTCGATCGTCTGCATGTCGAGCGGCAGGCTCAGCACGCGGGTCAGGCTCGAAGGGCTGGTGACCGGATCCCAGATGCCGGCTTCCCCCGGCACGATGCTGCCTTGCGCGCCGTTCTCGCTGACGTAGCCGTACTGGCCCGTGAGGGGGTTGTAGGCGAGATAGACGTTGCGGTAGTCCTCGCGATCGAAGCGCAGGCCGCCGCGCACGGTGACGTCCTGCGTCGGCTGCAGCACGACGCGCCCGTCGACGAGCGAGGTGTCGATGCTCATGTTCGCGCTGCGGCGCGACAGCGCGTCCGGGGTGTTCCACTTCGAGCAGTCGTAGAGGAAGGGATTCTGCGGACCGAGGCCCGAACCGTCGAGATCAATCCCGAACACGCCGGTGCAGTCGACCGGCGCGATCAGCGCGTCGTCCTGCGACATGCGCCCGCCCGACGCGGTCAGCGAGAGCTCGCCGTTCAGCGGCAGCTTGCGCGTGAACGTCGCGCGCAGATTGTGGTAATCGTTGTCGGGCTCCATCGCCATCTGGCCGCGGAACAGCGGCGCGGACGTCGCTCCCGGCACGACCGGCGACAGCGCGAACGGCGACTCGAAGTGGTAGCTGCGGTAGCGGTCGCGGTAGAACGATCCCTCGTAGCCGAAGTCCATGCGCCAGACCGGGCCCGCGTACCGGAAGCCGCCGTTGAGATTGATCGTCGAATCGTCGATCGGCTTGGTCGTCTCGAACACGCCGCCGTTGCTCGGGAACGGAAAGTTGAAGAAGAACGTGCCGCCATATGGCCGCGCACCTTTGCGCTCCTCGTCGGTGAGGTTTGCGTAGGCGGTCCACTCCGGCGTGAGATACATCGAGAAGCCGAGGCCCTGCTTGTCGCGACGCACCGAAAGCGTGCGCTCGCCCGTCGCGGCCGATACCGCGGCGACCTCGGCAGGTGTGCTGCCGCCGGCTGCGAGGCTCGACGGCAGCGTCAGATGGTTCGAGCCGACGCCGTTCCAGATCGGCCGCGCGTTGTTCGACAGCACATTCGGCACTTCGCGCAGGAACGCCTGGATCTTGTAGCTGCCGGCGCGGCCGAACACGGCCTGATAGTACTGATCGTCGTCGCTGATGCGGCTCGCGCGCACGTTGGCGTAAGTGCCGTCCTCCGGCCGCTCCCACGTGTAATCGAGCAGGCCGAGAAGCAGGCTGCTGTCCCATTTCACGTAGCGGTTCCACAGCGCGTTGTCGTCGTCGCCGCCGGTCGCGACGCCGCCGAGCGACAGCGCGCCGTACGAGATCCAGTCGCCGTGCTCGGCAACCTCCGGCGATTCAGCGGGGCACATGTACAGGTTTCCGGTCGGCGTGCGGTGCTCGCCCGGAACCAGCCACGACGTGCCGCGCTCGTCGCGCGGCTGCCCGGCGGCGCCGGCGGTGGGATCTAGCTTGTTCGCGCGCCAGGTGTCGACGCCGACGCCGGTATCCGCGCAAGCCGACGCCGCAGCAAACAGCATCGTCATCGCCGCAAGCGCGGGGACCCGGCGGCTTTGCGGGCGCAAGGCAGAGGCACTGGATCCGCGCGTGCGTGGGAACGACAAAGGAGAGGAGAGGGATCGTGTCGCCATCGCGTCCTCCCTACTCATGGAACTTCGGCCCGGACGGCGCATTCGAGCCGTGGATGTTCGCGTGACAGGTGATGCAGCCGCGGCCCATGAGCCGCTCGTCCGGATGCGTGCCGCTGGCGAGCGAGCGCGGCGTGTGCAGGTCGTTCGGGTGCCGCGTCGAGCTGTGGCACTGCTGGCACAGGAACGGAATCGGCGTGACCAGTAGCGAGGCCTGGTTCGAGCCGTGCGGCGTGTGGCAGTTGAGGCAGCTCTCGCGGACCGGCGCGTGCTCGAACAGGAACGGGCCGCGCTTCTCGGCGTGGCACTGGTAGCAGGTCTCGTTGACGGTGTTCGTCTTCAGGAGCGGATCGGTCAGCGAGCCGTGCGGGTTGTGGCAGTCGGCGCAGCTCATCTGCCCTTCGGGCAGCGGCATGTGCGAGCGGCGGTTGAACTGCATGCGGATGTCGCGGTGACACTGCGCACAGGTGTCGTTGATCGACGCGCGCGCGAGCAGGCCTTCGGGCGAGAACTTCGCCATCGGGTTGTGGCAGTCGCTGCACGAGAGGCCGTTGCGCTGGTGTACCGAGCCGAGCCAGTGATCGCGCGGCCCGCCCTGGTGGCAAGAGAGGCAGGTCTTCGTCTGCGTATCGATCGGCGTGCCGGAATCCTTCGTGTAGCCGATGATCAGGCCTTTCTCGGTCGGCCTCTGCGCGTGCAGCGAGCCCGGCCCGTGGCAGGTCTCGCAGACCGGGATGTCCGGCTCCGCCTTGCTCGCGGCGTGCAGACCAAGCGCGTGCAGCGTGTGCGTGAAGTGCTCGCTTTCGAGCTGGTGGCAGGTGACACAGACGCGCTCGCCGATCGGCGCCGCACCGGGTGCGCCCGGATTGTCCGCGACGACGGCCCTGGCGAATCCCGGCGCCGCGATCAGATCGCGGATGTCGGCGTTCACCTCTTCACCGGAAAGATTCGATGACGGCAGCCCGCTGGCGAAGTCTTCGCGCGTCTGTTGCGCCGACGCGCGGGACGGCAGACCGCAGGCCGCGATCAGCGCGCCCGCGAGCGTCGCGGCCGCGAATGCACGAGTGAAACACCGGCGAATCTTCGAGCGCACCGAAGCGGACCCCGTTGTCGTGGGCGACACGGTCCCGCGGACATCCAAGACGCAGCCGTGCCCCGGAACGAGGCTAGATTTCGCTTCGCGAGGCGGTCAAGCGTGCGCTGAGTGAAATCCCTGATGGGTTCGCGTTTTTGCGGAAGCGGCCTCAGGCGCCCCGGTGCTTGCCGCGCCACGGCGAATAGAACGCGCGCAGGTCGGCGAGGTCGGCGTCGAGATTGCCGGTGGGCTGGAACAGCGGGCCGAGCCCGATCGTGCGCGTCGGATAGTCGAAGTAGACCGGCAGGATCGGCACGCCGGCGGCGCGCGCGATGTGCCAGAAGCCATTCTTCCACTTGTCCACGCGCTTGCGCGTGCCTTCGGGCGTGATGCCGACCCAGAGGCGCTCGGAGCGCGCGAAGCGCGCCGTCATCTGCTCGACGACGCCGTGCGCGGCGCTGCGCTCGATCGGAATGCCGCCGAGCCGGCGCAGCAGCCAGCCGAGCGGGCCGACGAACAGCTCGCGCTTGGCCATGAACGACACGTCGGCGCCGAGCGCGCTGCGGAACAGGAGGCCCCAGACGCCGTCCCACCACGACGAGTGCGGCGCGGCGATCAGCACCAGCTTGGGCCGGTCCGGCAACTCGCCGGCGAGCCGCCAGCCGGCGCTGCGCAGGATGCGCGCGCACAGCCGGCGCCACGGATTCTGCGCGAACTGCGGCATCGAGGGCGGCAGCGCGGGCAGCGAAGCTCCGGTGCTCACTCGTGATTCCAGCCTCGCGCCGAGCGCGTGCGCTTGATCGTCGACCGGTTCTTCTTGGCTTCGATGCGGCGTTCCTGCGAGGCGCGCGTCGGCCGTGTCGCGATGCGCCGCTTGGGCGCGCGTGTCGCCGACTCGATCAACTCGGCGAGCCGCGCGCGGGCGTCCTCGCGGTTCCTGGCCTGATCGCGGAAGCGGTTGGCCTGGATCACCAGCACGCCATCGGCGGTCAGGCGACGGTCGCGACGCGCGAGCAGGCGCTCGCGCACCGCTTCCGGCAATGCGCGCGAGCGCGCGACATCGAAGCGCAGCTCGACCGCGCTCGCCACCTTGTTGACGTTCTGTCCGCCGGGACCGGCGGCACGAACGAAACGCTCGGTGATTTCGTCGTCCGGAATCCGGACCAGGGCGTCGGTGCTCGGCATGCGCGCATTGTAGCGGTGCCGGAGAGGGCTCCGCCGCGGAGCGCGGCGGAGGGATTGCCGGTCGTGCTCCGCTTATGGAGTCGCGTTCTGCGCGTCGGCCTGCGCGGCGATCTGGCGCGCGACGGCGAGCGTGCGCTGCGCGTTCTTGACCATCATGGCCACCTGCTGCGGATTGCCGTTCTGCTGCAGGCTCGAAATGCGCGTGCGCATCTGCTCGATGCGCTGGTCGCAGTAGCTCGCGTAGCGGGCGATGTTGTGCGCCGTGCGCGAAGCCTGCGACGGGTCGCCGCTCGCCGCCTGCTTGGCCTTCTGGCAGAGCGTGTCGAGCTCGTTCACCGCGGTGAGGGCGTCATTGAGATCGGCGGGTTCCGCATCGGCCGGTGCCGCCGGCGGCATCGGCGCGACCGGCGGCCTCTGGCTCGGTGCGGGTGGACGCGTCATCGCCGCCGGAAACGCGCGATGGTCGGCGAGCAGCGCCATGGCACGGCGCACAGAGGGCGGCGCCGAGACGTCCTCGAATTTCAGCTTGTCGGGATTGCGCGTCGCATCGGCCAGCCAGCCGTCGAGGCGCTGGCGGCAGGTCGTTTTCGCGGCTTCGTCGCTGGACGAGGGCGGCAGCGCGCCGGACAGCTCGATGTCGCCCGACCACGCGCGCAGGCAATTGACTGCGGAGCCGTCCAGCGGTGCGCGCGGATCGTCCGGCTTCGCACGTTCGGCACGCAGGAGCTGCGTCAGTTGTTCGTCGGTGGGCGTGTGCGTGCGAGAGCAGGCGGCCATGCCCGCCATGCAGGCCGCCGCGAGCGCGACGACGGCGATGCGATGCCTGTTCATTCCGAATACCTCCATATCCTCAGAATCGTGAATTCATGTCCTGCGCAAGGCCGCGCCGAGCGCCAGCACGCCGCCCGCCATCGCCGCGATCGCCGCGGTGCGCACGGCGCCCGGGGACGGCAGAGACAGCGAAACCAGCGCGGCGAGCACGCCCGAAGCCAGCAGCGATACGCCCACGGCGAGCCAGACGGCGAGCCGCTGCCCGTGCCGGCTGCGCCGCTCGATGGCCTTCAGATCGTCGGAGGCGATGCGAAGTTCCAGCCTGCCGCGCGTCGCCAGCGTCAGATAGTCGTGCACGAGCTGGGGCATGTCGGGCGCCGCCGAGAGCCATTCCGGCAGCCGGCGCCGCAGCGCCTTCAGCGCCGCGCGTGGGCCACGCCGTTGGCGCCAGATGCGCTCCAGCTCCGGTTTGGCGGTGGCCCAGATGTCGATGCCGGGATGCAGGAGCCGTCCGACGCCCTCGATGTTGAGCAGCGTTTTCTGCAGCAGGATGAGCTGCGGCTGCAAGGTGAGCTCGTAGCGCCGCGCCATCTGGAACAGCTTCACCACGACCTCGGCCAGCGAGATCTCGCTGAGCGGGCGTGTGAAGTAAGGCTCGCACACCGTGCGCACCGCGGCTTCGAGCTCGTCGATCCGCGCATCGGCAGGCATCCAGCCGGCGCGGACGTGCAGCTCGGCGACGCGCCGGTAGTCCTGGTTGAACAGCGCGAGGAAGTTCTCGGCCAGCCAGTACTGATCCTCGTCCGGCAGAGTGCCCATGATGCCGAAATCGAGCGCGATGAAGCGCGGATCGGACGGGCGCGCCGGATCGACCCAGATGTTGCCGGCGTGCGCGTCGGCGTGAAAGAAGTTGTCGCGGAACACCTGCGTGTAGAACAGCCGCACGCCTTTCTCGGCGAGCTGCACGCGGTCGATGCCGGCCGCGTCGAGCGCGTCGAGATCGTCGACGGGAATGCCGCGCACGCGCTCGAGCGTCAGCACGCGCTCGTTGGTGTGCGACCAGATCACCTCGGGCACGTAGAGATCGGCCGAGCCCAGGAAATTCCGCCGCAGCAGCGAGGCGTTGGCGCCTTCGCGCATGAGATCGAGCTCGTTGGTCAGCGTCGTCTCCACCTCGGCGACGATCTCGCGCGGACGGATCTTGTCCGCGTTCGGATGGAAGCGCTCGACCGAGGCCGCGATCGCGCGCAGCAGCGCGACATCGTCGGCCACGCGCGAATGGATGTCGGGCCGCAGCACCTTGACCACGACTTCGCGCCCGTCCGGAAGCGTCGCAGCGTGTACCTGCGCGATCGAGGCCGATGCGAGCGGCGCGCCGTCGAACGTCGCGTAACGTTGGCCGATCGGCGCACCGAGCGCGCTCTCGATCGCCGCCCGCGCGATGTCTTCGGGGAAAGGCGCGACGCGGTCCTGCAGCGTCGTCAGCTCGTCGGCCACGTCATCGGGCAGGAGATCGCGTCGCGTCGACAGGATCTGCCCGAACTTCACGAAGATCGGTCCCAGCTCGGTCAGCGCCATCACCAGGCGTGCGCCCCGCGGCGCGTTCGCGATGTCGCCGCGCGGGCGCGGCAGCCACGCGCGCACGAGCTTCAGCGGACGATAGAGATGTGCCGCGTCGACGAGATCGTCGAGGCGGTAGCGGATCAGGACCGCCGCGATCCGCATCAGGCGCGGAATCTGCCGGAGCGGCGTCACGCGGCGGGTTTCCCGCTCTGCGCAGCGAGGCGGTGCACGCGCGCTTCGAGCCGGTCGGCGCGTTCGCGCAGCGCATCGACCTCATCGAGGAACGTGTCGAGCTCGGCCTTGGCGACGAGATCACGGCCTTCCTCGGTGAGGAACTCGGCAGCATCGCGGGCGAATGAGCGCGCACCGTCGCGTGCACCTTGAAGCGCACGCCGCAGGCCGCGCGCGATCCGGAATCCGGCGACGTCGCCGAACACGCGCGCGAACGCCTCGTCGAAGTCCGGCGCGAAACGCGTCGCGATGCGCTCGATGCGGCGCGCAAGTTCCGCATCGCCGGCGATGTCGATGCTGCCCGGTGTCACGGCGCCCTCGCGGCCTCTCGCGAGGGCGAGACCGAGCAGCGCCGCCGGCGACGCCGCGACGCGCAGCGCGCTGTCGCCCGCGAACGCCGGGCCGATCGCGAGCCGGTCGCCCTCGACCGCGATGCGCATCGCGAGCGGCGTGCCGCGGAACTCGACCGTGACCGCGCGACCGTCCAGCGCGCGCAACGCGGCGCGCGTCTCGGGATCGAGATCGATCATGCGATCGAGCGCCGCCTCGAGCGCGCGGCCGAGCAGCGCGAGCAATGGCCGAGGCCGGCGGATGTCGTCGGGACGGGCGGACATGGCGGGATTCTACGAGGAAAGCGCGGATTCGAGACTCCAAGATTCCGGAGGACGGCGAATCTCCACCCTCGCGCGCCCAAAGGTCGCAAGCCCGTGGCTCAGCGCACCCGCATCCGCTGCCGTGCAAGCGTCGCCGATACGCGCGCCAGTCCCTCCGCCATGCCGACGCGCGGCGCATAGCCGAGATCGCGCCGTGCCGCGGCGATGTTGAACCACGTGGCCTGGCCGAGCAGCGCGAGCGCGTCGGCGTTCAGCAGCGGATCGGTGCCGGTGAGCCGGGCGCGCAGCGGTGCCGTCGACGCGAGCACGCGGGCGAGCGTCGCGTTGACGCGGCGCATCTCGGCCGGATAACCCGCCGCGCGCAGGAGCCCGTTGAGAAAGCCTTCGACCGACGCGGGCTCGCCCTGCGTGACGAAGTACGCCTTGCCCGCGATCGCGGCGCCGGGCTCGAGCCGCTCGAGCGCGGCGAGGTGCGCATCGGCGGCGTTGTCGATGTAACAGCTGTCGATCTTCTTGCCCGGCTCGCCGAAGAGGCGCAGCCGCCCGCTCTTCGCGAGGGCGACGATGCGCGGCAGCCAGCGCGGTTCGCCCGGTCCCCAGAGCAGATGCGGGCGCAGCGCGACTGTCGCGAGCTCCGGGCCGTTGGCGGCCAGCACGTGCCGTTCCGCGAGCGCCTTGGTCGCAAGATAGACTGTGGGTGCGCGCGCCGGCAGGCGCTGCGTCTCGTTGACGCCGTTGAGATCGCCGCCGTCGATGACGACGCCGGCGCAGGACGTGAACACGAAACGGCGCACGCCGCCGATCTCGCAGGCCGCGAGCACGTTGTCGGTGCCGCGCACGTTTGCGTCGTAGTACTCCTCGATGTGGCCGAACGGCGCGGTGCGCGCCGCGCAGTGCACGACCGCGTCGCGGCCGGCCACGGCGGTGATCACGGAGTCGAGCGCGACGATGTCGCCAGCCACCTGCTCGATGTCGAGCGCGGCGAGCGCCGAGTCGTGCTCGCGCACCAGCGCGGCGACGGCGTGGCCGGCCTCCTTGAGGCGGCGCGTGACCGCGCGACCGAGAAAGCCCGTCGCTCCGGTGATCAGCACACGCATCGGCGTTTTCCCCTATCCCGGCATGCGTCCCCGTGCATGCTTCGGGAAGTTTAGCGGCGGTGTCGCCTCGTCCGCCCGGTAACGCATCGCGGTTCCGGCACGCCGGCAACGGATGAGCGCGCGCTCAGTGATCCTTGATCGGATACGTCTCGACGGCGCCGTCCTGCCGTGCCGGCTCGGTGTCGCGCCGGATCGGCACGCGCGCGATCGGTCCGCACGTGTAGGCGGCCCAGCTTTGCTCGCCGTCGCGCGGCGGGCCGAGCGGCTTGATCGTGTCCGCCGGCAGGCTCGCGGCTTCGTTGCGCGCCATGACCTCGAGCTCGTCGTTGACCTTGATGCCGTTGCGGTCCACCGGGCCGACGTGGTCGAGGACGGAGACCGTGACCTTGCCGGCCTCCCGGCAGCCGTCGACGTTGCCGTCCCAGGCGACGCGCACGTTCTCGCCGCCGGAATCGAGCTTGATGCCCCAGCTGCACCCGCCGAGCGAAGCGGCGAGGACGAGGAGAACGCTGGCGTTCTTCATGCGAATGCTCCGCGATGCGAATCTGCGCATCGTAGACCGCGCTTGCTGAAGGGGACTCTGAACGTCGATCGCGGCGTAGAGCAGCCCGGCTGCGCCAGCCGTGCGGTCCGGATTCCCCTCACCCGGAAACGGAAGAGGGGAAGCCGCGAGCGTCAGCGCACCACCTTGCCTTCCGCGTTCAACACCTTCACTTCGCCGAGATCCAGATCGCGCACCGGCTTCTCGATCTTCCTGAGATCGCCGACGATCACCCAGGTCAGCGCGTCGGGCCTGATGATCTCGCGCGCGGCCGCGCGCACGGCTTCGTCGGTCTGCGCCTCGATGCGCGGCTTCAGCGTCTGGACGTAATCGTCGGGACGATCGTAGACGACGATGCCCGCCATTGCGCCGAGCACGGAGCCGGTGGTCTGATATTCGCCGGGCATGCTGCGTACGTCGCCGACCTTGATCTTCTCGATCTCTTCGGACGTGAGCGGCTTCGGGCCGATGACGTCCTTCGATTCGCGCAGGAGCTCGGCGGCGGCGTCGGCCGTCTTGTCGGTCTGCACTGGTGCGTACAGCATGAAGGGCCGCTGGCCGACCGCATTCACCAGGAAGCTGAAGGCGCCGTAGGCCCAGTGCTTGTCCTCCCGCAGGTTCATGTTGAGGCGCGACGTGAACGCGCCGCCGAACGCGCCGTTCATCGTCTGGATTTCGAGATCGTTCTTCGCCTTCGTGGACGGCGCAACGACGCCGCCGAGGATCAGCGACTGCTGTGCGCCCGGCTTGTCCATCAGGTAGACGCGCGGCTTTTCGGGCGGTGTCACCGTCGCGATGTTCTTCTTCGGCACCGGCTTCGCCGGCGCCTTCCAGTCACCGAACATGACGTCCAGCGCGGGAATGATCGCATCCAGCGTCGTGTCGCCGGCGACGAGGATCTTTGCATTGTCGGGCCGCAGCCAGTCCTCGACGTAGGCGCGCAGGTCCTTCGCGGTCAGCGCGTTGATCGCCTGCTCGGTGCCCGAGCCGGTGAACGGAATCGCATATGCGTGTCCGTCGCCGTACAGCAGCGGCGGCAGCGTGCGCAGCGCGAGGCCGCGCGGCTGCGTCTTCTCCTGCGCAATGCGCGCCAGCCACTGGCCGCGGATGCGCGCGATGTCCTCGTCGCGGAACGCGGGATTGCGCACCACGTCGGCATAGAGCTCGAGCGAAGGCTTGAGCTGCGAGGCAAGCGTGCTCAAGGTGACGCTCGACGTGTCGAGGCCGGAGCCTGCGGCGATCTCGGCACCGAGCCGCTCCTCGCGCCGCGCGATCTCGAGCGAATCCAGCGTTGCCGTGCCCTCGTCGAGCATCGCCATCGTGAACGCAGACGTGCCCATGTTGCGGCCCTGGTCCGACGCGTAGCCCGCATCGAACAGCATCTGCATCTGGATCACCGGAATCGCGTGGCGCTGCGCGAGGATGACCTCGATGCCGTTCCTGAGCTTGCCGCGCTCGAGCTTGGGAAAACCGAGGTCCGGAAACTCGGTGACCTTCGGCACGCCCTTGTCGCGAGCGACGCTCGACTTCGTGACGCGATAATCGCCTTTAGGCGGCATGACCGCGGGCGGGCGGCCCTCGACGGCCGGGCGGCCCGCCGTCTCGGCTTCGTCGCCGCTTTCGTCCTCCGCGCCTTCGGCAGCGGGCGACACGACCAGCGTGTAGTCGCCCTTCGAGATCCACTTCTTCGCCGCGGCGAGCACGCTCGCCGGCGTCGCCGCATCCATGCGCGCGAAGTCGCCCTTGTACGCGCCGGGATCGCCGCGATAGACCTGCCCTTCGGCGAGGATCGACGCCTTGCCGTTCACGCGCTCGAGCCTGCGGATGAACGCGGCGCGCGTGGAAACCTTGACGCGCTTGAGCTCGTCCTCGGTCGGGCCGCTTGCGAGAAAGCGCGCCCATTCCTCGGCGATCACCGCTTCGACTTTCGCCGGATCGACGCCGCGTTTGACGTCGGCCTGAAGCCGGAACATCGAAGCGAGCGCGAACGGCTGCACTTGGACCGAGATGTCGTCCACCAGTTTGTCCTTGTAGACGAGCCGCTCGTAGAGTCGCGAGGCCTTGCCGCCGCCGAGAACGGTCGCGGCCAGATCGAGCTCGACCAAGTCCGGATCGCCGAGCCAGGGTACGTTCCACTCGCGGTAGATACGCGTCTGCGCGACGTGGTCGGTCATTGCGTCGCGCGTCGATTCGCTGCGCGGCGCGGTCCACGGCTGTTCGCGCTTCACCGGTGGGCCGGGCGGAATGTCGCCGAAGTATTCCAGCATCTTCGCCTTCGCGATGTCGGGCGTGATGTCGCCGACCAGCGCGACGGTCACGTTCGCCGCGCCGTAGTTCGCCGAGAACCACTGCTTGACGTCGGCAAGCGAGGCGGCGTCGAGATCCTTCATCGAGCCGATCGTGTCGTGGTGATACGGATGATTCGCCGGGAACGCGTTCGCCATCATGCGCTCGTCGACGCGGCCGTACGGCTGGTTCTCGCCCTGGCGCTTCTCGTTCTGCACGACGCCGCGCTGCTCATCGAGCTCCTTCTGGCCGATCGCGCCGAGCAGGTGGCCCATGCGGTCCGATTCCAGCCAGAGCGCCATGTCCAGCGCCGTGGTCGGCACCGTCTCGAAATAATTCGTGCGATCGAACCAGGTCGTGCCGTTGAGGTCCGTCGCGCCGGCGAGCTCGAGCGGGCGGAAGAATTCGTCCTTGTGATTCTCGGAGCCCTGAAACATGAGGTGCTCGAAGAGATGCGCAAAACCGGTCTTGCCGGCGGGCTCGTCGGCCGAGCCGATGTGATACCAGACGCTGACCGCGACGACGGGCGCCTTGTGGTCCTCGCTGACGACGACGGTCAGTCCGTTCGGCAGAGTGAAGCGCGTGAACGGAATGTCGATCGTGTCCGGCGCCGCCGCGAGCGCGGGGCCGACGGAAACGGCGGTCAGCAGCAATGCGGCAAGGCCGCGTCCGATGAGCTTGCGCATGGAATCTCCCGAAAGATGCGGCCGGCAGGCTAAGCCAGCCGCACGCGGCCGCGCAACGGACGGTGGTCACGATTGGCGCTAGACTCCTGCGCCATCCGGAAGGTTCCCGCACTCATGCTGCAGGCCCTCGTCACCGGCGCGAACCGCGGCCTCGGATTCGAGATGACGCGACAACTGCTCGCGCGCGGCGATCGCGTCGTCGCCGCATGCC
>Ga0182749_1000140_pt1 | contig 84952 bp, 80 predicted proteins | sample eDN3rd37CKraftMG_FD_128875 | JGI IMG/M metagenome (GOLD analysis project Ga0182749, IMG submission 128875) | Enriched Miracle-Growth compost microbial communities from Emeryville, California, USA - eDNA 3rd pass 37_C Kraft MG (version 2) (version 2) ...
CTTGTCGGTGGAGATCTCCAGCAGCGGCTCGTCGACGGCGACGGTGTCGCCGACCTTCTTGAGCCAGCGCGTGACGGTGCCCTCGGTGACGGACTCGCCCAGCTCGGGCAGCACGATGTCGGTCGCCGATCCGGACGGCGCACCGACGGGGGCCGCCTCGGCGCCCGGCGCGTCGGCGGCGGGAACGGTCGTCGCCTCGACCGCCGGGGCGGGCTCGGCGGGAGCCGACGGCGCCGGAGCCGACTCGGCGGCGGGCGCGGCCGGGGCCTGCGCGGAACCGCTGCCGTCGCCGATCTTGGCGAGCACGGCGCCCACCTCGACGGTGTCGTCCTCCTGGAACAGGATCTCCTCCACCACGCCGGTCACGGGCGAGGGGATCTCCGTGTCGACCTTGTCGGTCGAGACCTCGAGCAGGGCCTCATCCGCCTGCACGGTATCGCCCACCTGCTTCAGCCAGCGGGTGATGGTGCCCTCGGTGACGCTCTCGCCGAGCGCGGGGAGGACTACGGAAGTGCTCATGTCGAAGTCTCCTTCGTGAATGTCGATGACATGCCTAGCTTAGTGATCCGTCGGCGGCGTGCGGCACCCGCACGGCCGCCTCCGGCGGAATGGGGGCGCGCGTCGCGCGCCGCGGTGATCAGAGGGAGTGGAGCGGCTTGCCGGCCAGCGCGAGGAACGCCTCGCCCAGCGCCTCGCTCTGCGTGGGGTGCGCGTGGATGAGCGGCGCCAGGTCCTCCGGGTGCGCGTCCCACGCCACCGCGAGCTGGCCCTCCGTGATGAGCTCCCCGACGCGATCGCCCACGAGGTGGACCCCGACGACCGGGCCGTCGACGCGTCGGACGACCTTCACGAGCCCTCGCGTGCCGAGGATCTCGCTGCGGGCGTTGCCCGCGAGATCGAACTCCACGGTCTTCACGGCGTCGGCTCCGTAGCGCTCCTCGGCGGCGGCCTGCGTGATGCCGACCGACGCGAGCTCCGGGCTGGAGTACGTCACGCGCGGGATGAGGCGCTCGTCGATCGGCGCCGGCTCGCGTCCGGCGATCTCCTCCGCCACGAAGATGCCCTGCTGGAACCCGCGGTGGGCGAGCTGGAGGCCGGGCGTGATGTCGCCCACGGCCCACACGCCGGGCACGTTCGTGCGCAGGCGCTCGTCCACCACGACGAAGCCGCGGTCGAGCGCCACGCCGGCCTCCTCGAGACCGAGGCCGGAGGTCGCGGGCCCGCGCCCGATCGCCACGAGCAGCGTGTCGCCCTCGAGCTCCTCGCCGCCCTCCAGGGTGACGCGCACGCCGTCGCCCGCCTCCACGGCCGACGCGACCCGCGCGCCGACCTTCGCGACGATGCCGCGCCGACGGAAGGCGCGCTCGAGCGCGGTGCTCAGCGTCGCGTCCTCGTTCGGCACGAGCCGGTCCAGACCCTCGACGATCGTCACCTCGGCGCCGAGCGAGCGCCAGGCGCTCGCGAACTCGACGCCGATCACGCCGCCGCCGAGGATGACCGCCCGCTCGGGCACGCGCTCCAGCGCGAGCGCCGCGTCGCTCGTGACGATGCGCTCACCCAGCTCGATGCCGGGCAGGGAGCGGCTGAACGACCCGGTCGCGAGCACGATGTCGGTGCCGCGGTACAGGTCATCGCCCACGCGCACGGCGCGGTCGGCCGTCAGCGTTCCCGATCCGGCGACCACGGTGATGCCGCGCCGCGCGATGAGGCCCTCGAGCCCCTTCGTCTTCTTCTCCACGATCGCGCGGCGGTGGGCCAGCATGGCGACCGGGTCGATGCCGTCCAGGCTCGCGCCGATGCCGGCCGATGCCGCCGACCTGACCGTGTCGGCGACCTCGGCGGAATGCAGCAGCGCCTTGGTGGGGATGCAGCCGCGGTGCAGGCAGGTGCCGCCGAGCCGATCGCGTTCCACGAGCGCGACGGATCGGCCGAGCTCCGCCGCGCGCAGGGCCGCGGCGTATCCGCCGCTGCCGCCGCCGAGGACGACGAGGTCGAAGGTGTGCTCGGTCATGGCGTTCCGTCCATCGCTGTCCGTGGTCACCGCAGCTCGCCGCCGGCGGCGACGAAGTCGATCAGGGTGCGCACCGAGGCGCCCGTCGGACCCTTGTCGGTGTAGCCGTATGCGCCACCGGCCGACATCGCCGAGCCGGCGATGTCGAGGTGGACCCAGGGGATGCGCGGGGCGTCGTCGCCCTCGCCCGTGCGGCCGACGAAGCGCTGCAGGAAGCGACCGGCGAGCAGGGTGCCCGCCTCGCGGTTGCCGACGTTCGCGTTCTGCATGTCGGCCACGCGGGACTCGAGGCTCTCATCGAGGTACTCGGGCAGCGGCAGCGCCCACACGAGCTCGCCCGTGCGATCGGACGCGCGCAGGAACGCGTCGACGGTCTCCTGGTCGCCCATCACGCCCGTGTAGCGGGTGCCGAGGCCGATGATGATCGCGCCGGTGAGGGTCGCGACGTCGACGATCACGTCGGGCTTCTCGCGGCTGGCGGCCACGAGACCGTCGGCCATGACCAGCCGCCCCTCTGCGTCGGTGTTGGTGACCTCGACCGTCTGGCCGTCGAGCATGCGCAGCACGTCGCCGGGGCGGGTGGCGCGGCCGGACGGCATGTTGTCGGCGATGCACATCCACGCCGTCACGCGCACGGGCAGGCGCAGCTGGGCGGCCGCGCGAACGGTCGCGAGCACCTCGGCGGCGCCCGTCATGTCCTCCTGCATGCCGACCATCGACGCGGCCGGCTTGAGCGAGAGGCCGCCGGTGTCGAACGTGATGCCCTTGCCGACGAGCGCGACGTGACGCTCGGCGCCCTCCGGCGCCCACTCGAGACGCACCAGGCGCGGCGGGCGATCGGATCCCTTGCCGACACCGAGGATGCCGCCGAAGCCGCCCTCCTCGAGCGCCGCCTCGTCGTAGACCGTGACCTCGACGCCGAGCCCGTCGACCGCGTCGACCGCCTGCTGCGCCAGCTGCTCGGGGCTCTGCCACTCCGCCGGGGTGGAGACCAGGTCCTTCACGAGCGCGACCGCCTCCGCGCCCGCGCGCACCGCGGCGAGGTCGGCGTCGCCGGCCCCATCCGGAGCGTGCAGCAGGATCCGCGAGGCGCGGCGCTTCTTCGCGGCCTTCTCGGCCGGCTCGCTCTTGTACCCGTCGAAGCGGTACGCGCCCAGGAGGGCGCCCTCGGCCGCGGCCAGCCACGCGCCGTCGAGCTCGGCGTCGATCGCGACGGCGACCGTGTCGAACCCCGTGAGCTGGCGCGTGCCCGCGCCCACGGCCTGGCGGACCACCTCGAGATCGTCGGCCGCGCCGAGCCCCACCACCGCGAGCGGCTTGGACGTCACCTCCGGCGCGTACACCCGCGCGAACGAGCGCGGCGACCCCGTGAAGCCGACCGCCTCGAGCGCGGCGCGCAGGCCCGGATAGGCATCGAGCGAGGCCTCCTCGAGCGTGGGGAGGGCCAGGACGATCGCGTCGGCATCCTCGGCGGGGAACGGGTCGGTGGTGAGCTCGATGGAGGGCTGGGCCATGCGATCCATCCTAGGTTCGCGCGGTGTGTGCGCGTCGGCGGGACGGCGCGCGCACGGTTCGCCTTCGGCGTAAGCCGCCGCACCGGGCCACAGACCGCGGCGCGGCTCGTAGCATGGAGGAATGCCCCCCTTCGGCCCGCTGTACGAGAGAGTCGCGAACGCCCCGGTCGTGCCGGGCGGTCTGCCGCTCGTCGTGTTGATGACCGGATTCACCGATGCCGGGGGAGCGGTCTCCGGCGTGATCGAGTTCGCCCGCGAGGAGCTCGACCCGCAGCCGCTCGTGATGTTCTCGAACGACGTGCTGCTCGACTACCGCGCCCGCCGGCCGATCATCACGTTCGACCAGGACCACCTCGCCGACTACCGCCCGCCGCGTCTCGAGCTCTCGCTCGTGCACGATGCGCTGGGCCAGCCGTTCCTGCTGCTGTCGGGATACGAGCCGGACTTCGGATGGGACGCCTTCGCCGACGCCGTGCTCGAGCTGCGCGAGGAGTTCGACGTCGCCTCCGTGACGTGGGTGCACTCGATCGCCATGCCGGTGCCTCACACGCGCACGCTGGGGGTCACGGTCAGCGGCACGCGCGGCGACCTCATCGAGGCCCACTCCATCTGGCGCCCGCACACCCAGGTGCCGGCGACGGTCGGGCACCTGCTCGAGGTCCGCTTCGCCGAGGCGGGTGTGTCGGTGACCGGTTTCGTGCTGCTCGTGCCGCACTACCTCGCGGACACCGACTACCCCGGGGCGACCGCCGCCGCCCTCGAGAAGATCATGACCGCCACGGGGCTGGTGTTCTCGCTCGACGATCTGCGGGAGGACGATCGCGACTACATCGATCGCGTCGAGGAGCAGATCGAGTCGAACGAGGAGCTCGCCCGCATGGTGCGCGGCCTCGAGGACCGCTACGACGCCTACGCCGCGCGGCTCGCCAGCGGCGCCGCGCCCTCGGGCATGGGCACGTTCGACGAGGCGGCGCTCCCCAGCGCCGACGAGCTCGCGGCCGAGCTCGAACGGTATCTGGCGTCGCGCCCGGCGGAGGACGACAAGGGTCCCGCGTCCTGACCGCTCGCCGGAATATTTGTCGAGGTCCGCGCGCTATAATGTCTGAACGGACCCGTTGTCAGGCGGCGCGCAGCGCAGGACTTGACAAGGGTCTTACTAGTGCCCGAACACATCCGGGGGCGACGCGCACAGCGCCGTCGGTGAAAGGCGAAACGTGACCACTGCCACGAAGACCCCGCGCAAGAGCGCGACGAAGACCACGGCGAAGGCGAGCGACGAGAGCGTCGAGGAGACGACCGAGACCGCCGACGCCCCGAAGAAGGCGCCCGCCAAGCGCGCCGCCAAGACCACCGCCAAGACCGCGACGAAGGCGCCCGCGAAGAAGGCGGCGGCCAAGAAGAAGGCCGACGCCGACGAGCCCGACCAGATCGACCCCGAGGACGAGGTCATCGCCGACGAGCCCGTGACCGAGGCGATCGACGTGGTCGCGGACGACGCGGCGGACGCCGACGCGGACGAGGAGGAGACGGCGCCGCGCGCGACGACGGAGCCGCTGCCGACCGGCGCGATCGTCATCTCGCAGGCCGACGAGGAGGAGGTGCCGGTCTACTCGACGCAGATCACCGGCGCCACCGCCGACCCGGTGAAGGACTACCTCAAGCAGATCGGCAAGGTCCCGCTGCTGAACGCGGCGGAGGAGGTCGACCTCGCGATGCGCATCGAGGCGGGCCTGTTCGCCGAGGAGAAGCTGTCGAAGATGTCGGAGGCCGAGAAGTCGAGCCAGCTCGGCCTCGACCTGCAGTGGGTCGCGCGCGACGGACAGCGCGCCAAGAGCCATCTGCTGGGCGCCAACCTGCGCCTTGTCGTCTCACTGGCCAAGCGCTACACCGGTCGCGGCATGCAGTTCCTGGACCTGATCCAGGAGGGCAACCTCGGCCTCATCCGCGCCGTCGAGAAGTTCGACTACACCAAGGGCTTCAAGTTCTCGACCTACGCCACGTGGTGGATCCGCCAGGCGATCACGCGCGCCATGGCCGACCAGGCCCGCACGATCCGCATCCCCGTGCACATGGTCGAGGTCATCAACAAGCTCGCCCGCGTGCAGCGGCAGATGCTGCAGGACCTGGGCCGCGAACCCACGCCCGAGGAGCTGTCGAAGGAACTCGACATGACCCCGGAGAAGGTCATCGAGGTGCAGAAGTACGGCCGCGAGCCGATCTCGCTGCACACCCCGCTGGGCGAGGACGGCGACAGCGAGTTCGGCGACCTGATCGAGGACACCGAGGCGGTCGTGCCGGCCGACGCCGTGGGCTTCACGATGCTGCAGCGCCAGCTCGAGAGCCTGCTCGACTCGCTCTCCGAGCGCGAGGCGGGCGTCATCCGCATGCGCTTCGGCCTCGGCGACGGGCAGCCCAAGACGCTCGACCAGATCGGCGACACGTTCGGCGTCACGCGCGAGCGGATCCGCCAGATCGAGTCGAAGACGATGGCGAAGCTGCGCCACCCGAGCCGCTCGCAGTCGCTCCGGGACTACCTCGAGTGAGCGCGGCGGCGAACGAGGGCAAGGCCCTCGAGGTCGTCGTTGACGGCGTCACGTACCAGCGCATCCCGCTCAAGACCCGGGTCATCATGCCCGGCGACGAGCTCGACGAGGTCATCGCGACGTACGCCGCCGACCACGTGCGCGACGGCGACATCCTCTTCGTCACGGAGAAGATCGTCGCGATCATGCAGGGCCGCTCGTACCAGATGAGCGAGATCCAGGCGCGTCCGCTGGCGCGGTTCCTCTCCCGCTACGTCACCAAGACGGCGTACGGGATCGGCCTGGGCATCCCCGAGACGATGGAGTTCGCGCTGCGCGAGGTGGGTACGCCCCGCATCCTGTTCGCCGCCGCCGTCTCGGCCGTGACCAAGCTGTTCGGCCGCAGCGGCGACTTCTACCGCATCGCCGGCGACAAGGCGCGGGCGATCGACGGTCCGACGCCCGGCACGATCCCGCCGTACAACACCGCGGTGGTGCTGGGGCCGGAGCGCCCGCGCGAGGTGGCCGCGCACGTGAAGTCGCTCCTGAAGGCCGACGCGCACGTCGCCGTCGTCGACATCAACGACCTCGGCGGCAACATCCTCGGCTCCACGCTGGGCCGCGACGGCGAGCGGCTGCTCGTGCGGATCCTGAAGGACAATCCGCTCGGGCAGGGGCACCAGTCCACGCCCCTGGGGATCATCCGCACGGCGTAGCAGGCGCGCGCCGTCGTCGTCCGCTGATCGGCGCGTGCAGAAGAAGAGGGACGCATGGGAATCGGTCGCGCCAGCGCGATGATCGCGGCCGGGACGCTCACGTCCCGCCTCACGGGGCTGCTGCGCACCATCGTGCTCGTGGCGGCGATCGGCGCGATCGGCCGGGCCAGCGACGCGTTCGGCACCGCGAACCAGCTTCCCAACAGCATCTATCAGGTGATCTCGGCCGGCCTGCTCACGGGCGTCATCGTGCCGCAGGTCGTGCGCGTCAGCGCGCGCCAGGACGGGGGACGCGACTACCTCGCGAAGCTCGTCACGCTCGGCGCCGTTCTCGTCGCCGGGATCACCGTCGTGGCGACGCTGTGCGCCCCGCTGCTGGTCAGCCTGTTCGCCGGCAACTACACGCCGGAGCAGCACGCCCTCGCCACCCAGTTCGCCTACTGGTGCATCCCGCAGCTGTTCTTCTACGGGATGTTCGCGCTGCTGGGCGAGATCCTCAACGCCCGCCGGGTGTTCGGGCCCTACGCGTGGGCACCGATCGTGAACAACGTCGTCTCGATCGCCGGGTTCCTCGTGTTCATCGTGCTGTTCGGCGGCGACCAGACCGAGATCGAGGCGTGGACGGCCCCGATGATCGTCACGCTCGCCGGCACCGCCACGCTCGGCATCGTGGCGCAGACCGTGGTGCTCGCGCTGTTCTGGCGACGGGCGGGCATTCCGCTGCGGCCCGACTTCCGGTGGCGCGGCATGGGGCTCGGCGCCATGCGCAGCCTCGCCACCTGGACGTTCCTCACCACGCTCGTCGGCCAGCTGGTCGGCATCGTGCAGCAGCAGACCATCTCGACGGCGTCCGGCGACCACGCCTCGGTGTTCGCCACGCAGAACGCGTGGCTGGTCTACATGGTGCCGTACTCGATGATCATCCTCGCGATCGGGACGCCGTACTTCACGCGCATCAGCGAGCACGCCGCCGAGGGACGCGACAACGCGCTGCGGGCGGACATCGCGCAGTCGATCCGCACGCTCGGGCTGTTCGTCGTCGTCGCGGCGGCGGCGGTCGCGGCCGCCGCGCTGCCCGCCGCCCGCGTGTTCAGCAACGACGTGGACAGCGCCGTCGCCGTCGCCCCCGTGCTGCTGGCCTACCTCGTCAGCCTGCTGCCGATGGCGGTGCTCTTCATCGTCCAGCGCACCTTCTACGCGTACGGCGACGCGCGCACGCCGTTCGTGTTCACGATGGTCCAGGCCTCGCTCGTGCTGATCCTCACGCTCGTCGTCGCCGCGACGGTCCCCGTGGAGCACCTGGCCGCGGCCGTGGCGCTCGCCCAGGCCACGGCGGGCATCGTGCAGACCGCGCTCGCCACGCTCCTGCTGCGTCGCAAGATCGGCCCGCTCGGTCTCGGCGCGACGTGGGCGGCGCTGGCCCGGTTCGTGGCGATGGCGGTGCCGGCGGGCCTGGCCGGCTACGGGGTCTTCCTGCTCACCGGCGGGGTGGACGGCTGGATGCTGCACGACAAGGTGTGGGGCGCGATCGGCTGCATCGTGATCGCCGCGGTCTCGGGCCTCGTGTACGCCGCGCTTCTCGTGGCGTTCCGCGTGCCGGAGCTGCGCACCGCGCTGCGCGCTCTGCGCCGACGCGGCTGATCAGCGGCGGCGGGAGTCGACGATGTCGGCGCCGATCGCCTCGCGGTAGCGGTGCAGCAGGCCCGTGCGCACGCCCGACACGGACGGCTTCATCTGGAACACGCTCGAGTTGTGGTTCGCCTCGATGATCGCGGGACCGTCTGGCGTGATCGCGATGTCCCAGCCGACGTACGGCACCGTGGGCAGGCGCCGGGCCGCGTCCTCGATCATGCGGAGCAGCTCGTCGTAGCGCGGCACCGTGAAGCCGCGGATCTCGGTGCCCGTGACGGGGTGGCGCTCGTACACGTTGCTGTTCTTGTCGACGGCGGGGTACAGCGCGGTGCCGTGGTCGTCGAGCATCGTGAACATGCCGCCGCCGGCGAAGTTGTCGATCACGGATCCGTTGCCGATGCGCAGCACCGACGCGATGACGTGCAGCGTGTCCTGCGGGTCCCGGTACGTGATGAGCCGGACGGTGTTCACGCTCTCGGGGTACAGCGACGCCATGCGCTCGTCCTGGGACAGGAACTCCTCCACGAGCGTCTGATCGCGCGCGATCAGCTCGTCGCGCCAGGCGGACGCGTCGGGGATCTCCGCCGCCTCGTACGCGGTGATGCCGGCCCCGCCGAACCCGTCCGCGGGCTTGGCCAGGACGCGCGGGTGGCGGGCGAGGAACGCGGCGACGTCCTCGGGGGACGCCTCGCGCACGTCGATCCAGTCGCGGCGGATCAGATCCGCGAAGTCGCGGTAGAACCGCGGCTTGTCCTCGAGCAGCGCGCGCGCCTGCACGCCGTTGAGCGTGCGGTTCAGGCGGAACGCCTTGGGGTGGGTCATCCACGTGGCGCGCTCGCGCGCGTTGAGCGTGCGGATGTCCCACACGGCGTAGTCGCGGAAGCCCATCTCGTACCGCGCAGCGCACCACAGCATGTCGGCGATGATCACTGGCAGCGGGGCGCGCGAGACCTTCTGCGACTGCCGCGCGAACTCGATCAGGTTGGCGGGCTTGAGGCGGCGGGCCCGGTTCAGGAGGTAGCCGATCCGCAGGCCCGTCTGACTCATGGATGTCACGCTAACACGGGGCTCCCCGGGATTTTCGGAGGGCCTGCTCGGTATAGTTGGCGCTTGCTCGCGCCGGCACCCGCAGCCGTGCGCGGGGCTGCGAGAACCATCGACGGAAGGTCATCCGCTTGCCCATCGACATCGCCCTGAAAGCCCGCGCCGCCTACGTCGCGAGGCGCATCAAGGCCTTCAGCCCGGCACGCGTGGCGACGATCGCCCGCCAGATCGCCGACGAGCAGAACAAGTGGATGCCGAAGGTGTTCGTCGACATGGTGTGGTGGGCGGCGTTCCACGACACGGCGTTCATCGACTACTACGAGGCCGACTTCGCGCTGCTGTCGAAGGCGGAGCGCAAGACGTACATGACGTCGGTGCTGCAGCACCACCTCGCCGTGGCGCTCAACGACCGCGAGGCGGCCCGCCAGCTCGAGAACAAGATCGCCTTCAACAAGCGCTTCGCGGCGTTCCTCGGCCGCGAGTGGATCGACCTCACCGAGGTCGGCCCCGAGGGCCTGCGCGAGTTCGCCGCCGCCCACCCGGTGATCATCGCCAAGGTGCCGGTGAGCCGTGAGGGCCACGGCGTGTTCCGCTACGACACGACCGGCACGGAGGACTGGGAGGCGTTCCACCGCACCCTCACCGAGGCCGGGCAGGTGCTCATCGAGCAGCCGATCGTGCAGCACCCCTACCTGGCCCAGCACTGCGCCGACACCGTCAACACCACCCGCGTGACCACCTACTTCGACGGCACCGACGTGCACGTGCTCGTCGCGGTGCAGAAGTTCGGCCGGGGCTCGGTCAGCGACCAGTTCAGCTGGGGCGGCTTCTTCACGATGCTCGACGAGAACGGCCGCTCGCGCGGACCCGGCTACACGGGCAAGAAGCTGAGCCGCTACGAGGTGCACCCCGACTCCGGGGCGTCGATCGTCGACTTCCAGGTCCCGCTGTGGGACCAGGTGATCGCGCTGGTCGACGAAGCCGCCCGCGTCGTGCCCGGCGTGCGCTACGTCGGCTGGGACGTCGCCGTCGGCCCCGAGGGCCCCGTGCTCATCGAGGGCAACTGGGTGCCCGGGCTGTACGAGAACCGCGTGTCGGCGACCGGCATCCGGCATGGCGCGCGCCCCCGCCACGAGGCGGTCATGCCGGCGGCCCGCCGCCGCTGACGTGAGCGCCGGCATGCCGCAGCCCCCGCACGGACCCGCGTCCGCCGACGCCGTGCGGCTGGCGGGACGCGTGCTGCAGACGAAGCCGCTGCTCGCCGGCGAGGGCGTCTCGTACGGCTACCGCTTCCGCGCCGCCCACGACACCCGGGTGGCGCTGGTCAGCGGCGGCTACGCGCAGGGCGTGGTGCGGGCGCTCGGCGGTCGCGCCACCGTGATGATCCGGGGCCGCGAGTTCCCGATCGTCGGTCGCGTGGCCATGGACGTGTGCGTCGTGGAGATCGGCTCCGCCGACGTGGCGGCCGGCGACACCGCCGTGTTCCTCGGCCCCGAGCATCCCGGCGCGCTCGCCGCGTGGGCACGCGCCACCGGCATGACCGAGACCGAGCTGGCCGCGGGCGTGGCCCGGCGGGCGGAGCCGGCGAACCCGCACGCCGAGCTGCGCGTGGACCTCGCCCGGCTGCGCGCCGATATCCGCGCCGTGCGGGCGCGGATGGCACCGGCTCAGCTGCTGGTCGTCGTGAAGGACGACGCCTACCGCCTGGGCGTCGACGCGGTCGTTCCCGCCGCGGCCGCGGAGGGCGTGGGCTGGTTCGGCGCGATCGATCTGCCGAGCGCCCTGCGCGCCAAGGCGCTGCGGCCCGAGGCGCGGGTGTTCGCGTGGGCGACGGCCACCGACGCCGAGGCGCGCACCGCGATCGACGCGGGGCTCGAGCTGGGGGTCGGCGATGCCGACTACCTCGAGCGCGCGGCGCGGCTCGCCGCGGCCGCCGGGACGCGGGCGATCGTGCACCTCAAGATCGACACGGGCCTGCACCGCAACGGGATCCGGCCGGAGGACTGGCCGGCCGTCGTCGCGCGGGCCGCGGAGCTGGAGCGCGAGGGGCGCATCCGCGTGGCGGGCATCTGGAGCCACATCGCCGAGGCCAGCGACGCCGAGGACGATGCCTCACGCGCGGTCTTCGACGCGGCCGTCGATGCCGCGCGCGCCGCGGGACTGCGCCCCGAAGTGCGGCACCTGGCCGCGAGCGCGGCGGCGTGGCACCGCCCCGAGTTCCGCTACGAGCTCGTGCGGATCGGCGCGTTCTGCTACGGCGTGCGATCGGCGGGCGGCCCGGAACTCGAGGGGATCGCCCCGGTGGCGACGCTCGTCGCGCGCGTGACCGCGGTGCGTGACGACCGGGTCGTCGTGGGGATCGGCGCGATCGACGGTCTCCCGTCGATCCTCGCCGGCCGCGTCGAGGTGGCCACCCCCGCGGGACCCCGCGCGCTGCTCGCGGTCGACGCCGACAGCGCCCAGGTGTCGGGATGGCAGGGCGCGGTGGTGGGCGACGAGGTCGAGATCTTCGGCGACCCCGCCGCCGGCGTGCCGAGCGCGACGGACCTCGCGGAGGCGATCGACACGGTCGGTGAGGAGATCCTGCTGCGGCTGTCACCGCGCGTGCCGCGCGTCTGGGTGGGGTGAGACGAAAGACGCCCACCCGGCGAACCGGATGGGCGTCTCGAAGCCGGGGGCTCAGGCCTTCAGGCGCTCGGTCTCGTCGTGCCAGCTGGTGGCGACGGCGCGGAGCTTCTCCTCGTACTTGCGGCCGTGGTGCGCGCAGAACAGGAGCTCGCTGCCGTTGACCTCGGCGGCGATGTAGGCCTGGGCGCCGCACGAGTCGCAGCGATCGGCCGTGGTGAGGCGGTGGAGGACAGGGGCTTCAGCGGTTGCGGTGGTCATGTGAATCTGCCTCCTCGAATCGTGTGCACCGAAGGTCCGATGCCTCACATATAACCACGCGTGCGTGGGGATCCATCCCGAACGGCCGCAAGTTTCGCTCAGCGCGAAGCGACGCGCGGGCGAGGGGCGGGCGCGGGGAGTGTCTGCGGGGCGACGGGGCCGTGCGCGGATAGCATCGAAGATTGTGACAGCCGAGTATTCCGCCCACCACCTGCAGGTCCTGGAAGGGCTGGAGGCCGTCCGCAAGCGGCCGGGCATGTACATCGGCTCGAACGGCTCGCCGGGCCTCATGCACTGCCTGTGGGAGATCATCGACAATTCGGTCGATGAGGCGGTCGCCGGGAACGGATCCCGCATCGACGTGATCCTGCACGCCGACGGCAGCGTCGAGGTGCGCGACCGCGGGCGCGGCGTGCCCGTCGACGTCGAGCCGCGCACGGGCCTCACCGGCGTCGAGGTGGTGTACACGAAGCTGCACGCGGGCGGAAAGTTCGGCGGCGGCTCCTACGCCGCATCCGGCGGACTCCACGGCGTCGGCGCCTCGGTGGTCAACGCGCTCAGCGAGCGTCTCGACGTCGAGGTGGATCGCGGCGGCAAGACGTACGCGATGTCGTTCCACCGCGGCGAGCCCGGCGTCTTCGCCGACAAGGGCGACAAGCGCCCCGACGCCCCGTTCACGCCGTTCGAGCAGTCGAGCGAGCTGCGGGTGATCGGCAAGGTCGCCAAGGGCGTCACGGGCACCCGGGTGCGGTACTGGGCCGATCGCCAGATCTTCACGAAGGACGCGGCCTTCCAGCTCGACGACCTCATGACGCGCGCGCGCCAGACGGCGTTTCTCGTTCCGGGCCTGGAGATCGCGATCCGCGACGAGCGCGGTGAGGAGCCCGTCGACACGTCGTTCAAGTTCGACGGCGGCATCTCGGAGTTCGTCGACTATCTCGCCACCGACGCCCCCGTCACGGACACGTGGCGGCTGGAGGGGTCCGGCACGTTCACCGAGACCGTGCCGATGCTGCAGCCGGACGGCTCGATGCGCGCGACCGAGGTCGAGCGCGAGTGCCGCGTGGACATCGCGCTGCGGTGGGGGACCGGCTACGACACGACGATCCGCTCGTTCGCGAACATCATCGCCACGCCCAAGGGCGGCACCCACCAGCAGGGGTTCGAGCAGGAGCTGCTCAAGCAGCTGCGCGATCAGGTGAGCGCCAACGCGCGCCGGCTCAAGGTGGGCGCCAGCGAGAAGCTCGAGAAGGACGACGTGCTCGCGGGCCTGACGGCCGTGCTCACGGTGGAGCTGCCCGAGCCGCAGTTCGAGGGGCAGACCAAGGAGGTGCTGGGCACCCCCGCCGCGCGCGCGATCGTGGCCAAGGTGGTGCGCGACGCCCTGAAGGAGCGCTTCGGCAGCAGCAAGCGCGACGACAAGAACCAGGTGTCGATGCTGCTCGACAAGGTCGTCTCGGAGATGAAGGCGCGCATCTCGGCGCGCGCCCACAAGGAGACGCAGCGGCGCAAGAACGCGCTGGAGTCCTCGACCCTGCCGACGAAGCTGGTGGACTGCCGCACGAAGGACGTGGAGAACTCCGAGCTGTTCATCGTCGAGGGCGACTCGGCGCTCGGCACGGCCAAGCTGGCCCGCGACAGCGAGTTCCAGGCGCTGCTGCCGATCCGCGGCAAGATCCTCAACGTGCAGAAGGCGTCGATCAGCGACATGCTCTCGAACGCCGAGTGCGCCTCGATCATCCAGGTGGTCGGCGCCGGCTCCGGGCGCACGTTCGACATCGACGCCGCCCGCTACGGCAAGGTCATCATGATGAGCGATGCCGACGTCGACGGCGCCCACATCCGCACGCTGCTGCTCACGCTGTTCTACCGCTACATGCGCCCGCTCATCGAGCACGGGCGCGTGTTCGCCGCCGTCCCGCCGCTGCATCGCGTGATCGTGATCAACCCCGGCTCCAAGCCCAACGAGACGATCTACACGTACAGCGAGCGCGAGCTGCACGCGCTGCTCGCCAAGCTTCGCAAGGCCGGCAAGCGCTGGCAGGAGCCGATCCAGCGCTACAAGGGGCTCGGCGAGATGGACGCCGATCAGCTGGCGGAGACGACGATGCAGAAGGACGGGCGCCTGCTGCGGCGCGTCCGCCTGGAGGACGCCGAGGCCGCCGGCCGCGTCTTCGAGATGCTCATGGGCAACGACGTCGCCCCCCGCCGCGAGTTCATCGTCGAGTCGGCCGATCGCCTCGACCGCGAGGCCATCGACGCATAACCCCCCACCCGGTCAGGGGCGGGCGCGCGGGACGAAGCGCCAGGCGACGAGCGCCGCCACGGCGACCAGCACCGCCGCGATCCCGGACGCGGTCTGCATCGCCACGGTGAAGGCCTCGCGCGCCGCCTCGAGCGCCTCGCCCGATCCGGCCACGCCGCCGGCCGCGCTGGCCAGCCGCGGGAGCGACTCGTGCGCGGCCGCCACCAGCTCCGGTGACGTGCCGCCCGGCAGGGCGAGCACGCCGCGGTAGATGGCGGTGTGGAGCGATCCCAGCACCGCGATGCCGAGCGCGATGCCCAGCTCGCTGCCCATCTCCGACACCGACGAGGCGGCGCCGGCCCGTTCGCGCGGCACGGCGCTCACGATCGCGTCGGTGGCGACGGCGCTGGCCAGGCCCATGCCCAGGCCGATCACGACGAGGAACGCGGCCATCCACGCGTACGACGGCTGCGCCTCCGCGAAGATCAGCGCCGCGAGCCCCACCGCCATCGCGAGCAGTCCGAGCGCGAGGGTGCCGCCCCGGCCCAGTCGCGTCACGAGCACCGAGACGAACGCGATGATCGCGACCGCGCCGATCGCCATCGGCAGCTCGCCGAGGCCGGCCTGGAGCGGTCCGAACCCCCGCACCAGCTGCAGGTACTGGGAGAAGAAGAACAGCAGCCCGGCGCCGGCGAAGATCGAGATCATGTTCGCCGCGATCGCCCCGGAGAACGCGCCGTTGCGGAACAGCGCCACGTCGACCAGCGGCTCGCTCAGCCGCCGCTGCCGCCGGACGAAGGCCCACCCCGCCACGATGCCGACGACGAACCCCGCCCACGTCGCGACGCCGAGGTCGCCCTTCGCGACGTGCTTGATGCCGTACACGAACGGCACGATCGCCGCGATGGACAGCGCGGACGAGACGAGGTCGATCGGCCCGGGGCGCGGGTTGCGCGACTCGGGCAGCAGGAACAGGCCGGCGCCGATGATGACGGCCACGACGGGCACGTTGAGGAGGAAGACCGATCCCCACCAGAAGTGCTCGAGCAGCGCGCCGCCCACGAGGGGACCCGCGGCGGAGCCGAGCGTGAAGCCCACGGACCACACGGCGATCGCGAGCGTGCGCTGGCGCTCCTCGCGGAACATGTCGCGGATGATCGCGAGCGTCGACGGCATGAGCGTCGCGCCCGCGAGCCCGAGCGCCGCGCGGGCGGCGATGAGCAGCGCGGGGGAGGTCGCGAAGGCCCCGACGACGGAGGCGAGCCCGAAGGCGGCGGAGCCGATCAGCAGCAGCCGCTTGCGCCCGACGTGGTCGGCGACGTTGCCCATGGTCACCAGCAGCCCCGCGATCGCGAACGAGTAGATGTCGCCGATCCACAGCACCTCGGTGGCGGTGGGATCCAGCGCGGCCGTGAGGGCGGGGATCGCGAGCGAGAGCACGGTGGCGTCGACGCCGAGCAGCGCGACCGCGAGCGTCAGGACGCCGAGCGCGGTCCACTGGCGCGTGCCGGCGCGGGGGAGCGTCAGGGTGTCCGTCATGAGAGTTACTATACTGAACGGTCAGTATAGAAACTGGGCATTCGATGATCATCGGACCGGTAGCCTGGACACACCATGACGACCCCGGAGGGCCGATGAGCCGGCCGAGCGCGAAGCAGGAGATCATCGACGCCGCGCTGCGCCTGGCGGCCCGCAGCGGCGTCGGATCCCTCACCTTCGAGGCGATTGCCGACGAGGCGGGCAAGACCAAGGGCGGCGTGATCTATCACTTCGCCTCGAAGGAGGATCTCGTCCGCAGCATCATCGCGCGCCTGGTGGACGTGTGGGAGGCGGACGCGCGGCGGCACCTGTCCGTGCCGTTCGAGGAGGCCACGCGCGAGGACCGCATCGTGGCCTACATGCTCTCGTGCATGGAGTCGACCGGCGAGGACGAGGCCGTGGGGGACCTGTCCGTGCTCGTCGACGTCCTGCGCGACGAGCGCTACGCGGACATCTGGTCCACGCTGCGAGAGCGATGGGTCGGCGACATCCGCACCCTGTCGACCGACCAGCAGCTGGCGCTGGTCGCCGCCGACGGCATCTGGATCGATGAGGCGATGCGGCAGGCCCCGTATCCCGCCGAGCGCCGCGCCGAGATCGTGGCGCGGCTGGTCGAGATGGCGCGCCGCGGCTGATCCGCAAGGGGTGGAACCCGGCGCCCCGTCGGCGTAGCGTCGAGCGTGCGCGGTCGATGGCGATCGCGCGGAGGGAGAGACCGATGTCTATGACGCAGACACGATCGCTGTGGGTGGCGTACGGTCCCGCCGGAGCGGTCGGATCCATCCGGCGCGAGGACGAGGGCTTCGTCGTGACGATGGCCGGCGGCGCCGAGCCGGTCGGCGCCTATCCGACCCTCGACATCGCCAAGGGCGCGCTGTGCTCGCACCTGAAGCCGGGCACCCCGCGGCCGGAGTTCCGCCGGCACTAGCGCTAGACCAGGGCGCGGCCGATCGAGGCGACGACCGCCTCGAGCGGCTGACCCGACGCGTCGCGGCGGGCGAGCGTGGCGGGCAGCTTGCGGACGGCGCCCTGCGCGTCGACGGCCAGTGCCGGGTCGGGACCCACCCACGCGAGGGTGAGCCGGTCCTCGCCCTTCAGGAAGCTGTGCGCCCGCACGCCTCCGGTCGCGCGCCCCTTCGCGGGGAACTCGGAGAAGTCGGAGATCTTGGCGCGTCCCGGATCGGTGCCGGCGAGGATCGTGTCGGATCCGGACACGGTGACGACCACCGTGTCGTCGCCCGTGACGGCGCCGAAGAAGATCACCTCGCCACCCGCGCCGAGCTTGATGCCCGCCATGCCACCGGCGGGCGCCCCCTGCGGGCGCACCGACGCCGCCGCGAAGCGCAGCAGCTGGGCGTCCTTGGTGACGAACACCAGCTCCGCGTCGTCGGGCGCCACCGCCGCGCCCACCACGGTGTCGCCCGGCTTCAGCCCGATGATCTCGAGCTCCGGCTTGGGCGCGAGCGCCGACGGGACGATCCGCTTGACCACGCCCTGCGCCGTCCCGAGGGCCACGGGCACGTCGGAGTCGAAGGGGATGATCGTGACGATCCGCTCCGACTTGTCGAGCAGGCCGATGTAGTCGCGCAGCTTCGCGCCGGCGCCCAGCTGCACCGAGTTGGCGGGAACCGACGGCAGGTCGATCGGCGAGAACCGCATCACGCGGCCGCGCGAGGTGATCGCGCCGAGCTCGCCGCGGATCGTGCCGGGAGCGGTCGCCAGGATCGCGTCGTGCTTGCTGCGGCGCGAGGGCGCCGTGAGCTCCTGGCCCTCGGCGAGATCCACGCGCACCGCCCGCCCCGTCGTCGACAGCGCGACCACGGTGGGTCCGTCGGCGATCTGCAGGTCGGCGGGCGAGGCGCCCTTGACCGCGCGCGGGGCGGCCGGCTTGGCGTTCATGAGGACCGTGCGCCGCGGGGTGCCGAGCCGCTCGGCGGTGGCCTCCAGCTCGGTCGCCACCTGCCGGCGCAGCAGCACGTCGGAGGCGAGCAGCTCCTCGAGCCAGGCGATCTCGGACAGCAGCTCGTCGCGCTCCTTCTCGAGCTCGATGCGCGAGAACTTGGTCAGTCGGCGCAGTCGCAGCTCGAGGATGTACTCGGCCTGCACCTCGTCGAGGTCGAAGACCTGGCACAGGCGCGTGCGCGCCTCCTCGGCGGTCTCGCTCGAGCGGATGACCTGGATGACCTCGTCGATGTCGAGGATCGCGATGAGCAGGCCCTGCACGAGGTGCAGGCGCTCCTGACGACGCGCGAGCCGGAACCGGCTGCGGCGCGTGACCACGTCCATGCGGTGGTCGATGTAGACGCGCAGCAGCTCCTTGAGGCCGAGCGTGCGCGGCTGACCGTCGACGAGCGCGACGTTGTTGAAGTTGAACGACTCCTCCATCGGCGTCAGCCGGAACAGGAGCTCGAGGACCGCGGCGGGGTCGAACCCGGTCTTGACCGTGATGACCAGGCGCAGGCCGTTGTTGCGGTCGGTGAGGTCCTGCACCTCCGCCACGCCCTGCAGCTTCTTGGACTGCACGGCGTCCTTCATCTTCTCGATGACGCGCTCGGGGCCGACCATGTACGGCAGCTCCGTCACGACGATGCCGGTGCGGCGCGGGCCGATCTGCTCGATCGAGGTCTTGGCGCGTACCTTGATCGCCCCGCGACCGGTCTCGTAGGCGTCCTTGACGCCGTCGAGCCCCATCACGATCCCGCCGGAGGGGAAGTCGGGGCCGGGGACGAACTCCATCAGCTCGTCCGTCGTGGCCTCGGGGTTCTCCAGCAGGTGGATCGCGGCGTTGACGACCTCGATGAGGTTGTGCGGGGCCATGTTGGTCGCCATGCCGACCGCGATGCCGCTCGCGCCGTTGACGAGGAGGTTCGGGTAGGCGGCGGGCAGCACGTCGGGCTGCTGGAACTGGCCGTCGTAGTTGGGCACGAAGTCGACGACGTCCTCGTCGAGGTCCTCCGTCAGCGCCAGCGCCGGCGCCGCCAGCCGCGCCTCGGTGTACCGGGCGGCGGCGGGGCCGTCGTCGAGCGATCCGAAGTTGCCGTGCCCGTCGACCAGCGGCACGCGCAGCGCGAAGTCCTGGGCGAGGCGCACGAGGGCGTCGTAGATCGCGGTGTCGCCGTGCGGGTGGAGCTTTCCCATCACCTCGCCCACCACGCGGGCGCTCTTGACGTGGCCGCGGTCCGGGCGCAGGCCCATCTCGGCCATCTGGTAGAGGATGCGCCGCTGCACGGGCTTGAGGCCGTCGCGCGCGTCGGGCAGGGCGCGCGAGTAGATGACGGAGTAGGCGTACTCGAGGTAGGAGCCCTGCATCTCGGCTTCGAGGTCGATGTCCTCGATGCGCTCCTCGACCGGCTCGGCCGCGGGTGCCTGCTTGCGCGCCATTCAGCCCTCTCTTCGTGCCTGGGTGCCGCACGGGTCTGCGGTGCGGGCGTCTCGTGGGGCTCGTGATCGCGGTGAGCCCGATCGGGTGCTGTGCGAGACTGGCCCGGATGTCATCGATCGTACCCGCGGGGCCCGCCACGGCCCGGAACCTCACCGGGGTGGCGGCGGACCTGATCGGCTCGCTCACGGGGCAGCCGGCCGGTCTCGCGGCCGCGCGATCGGCGGTGCTGGTGGTCGTGGACGGGCTCGGTGCGATCCCGCTGCGCGCCCACCGCGCGCACGCCCGCTTCCTCGTCGCCGCGATGGGGCGGCGGGACGTCGCGCGCACGGTCTTCCCGTCCACCACCGCGTCCGCGCTGAGCTCGCTGCTCACGGGCGTGGCGCCGGGGGAGCACGGCCTCGTGGGGTACCGCGTGCTGGACCCGGATCGCGGCGTGCTCGCGAACCAGCTGGACGGCTACGAGCGCGACGGCCTCGACCCCCTCGCGTGGCAGCGGTCGGAGACGATGTTCGAGCGCGCGGGGCGGGCGGGACTGCGCCCCTTCGCCGTGAGCCTCGACCGGTACGCCACGACGGGCCTGACCCGCGCCATCATGCGCGGCGCGGAGTTCGTCGGCGAGAAGGACCCCGCCCAGCGCGTGCGGATGTCGATCGCGCTCGCCGAGCAGCACCCCGGCGCGCTCGTGTACTGCTACCTGCCCGAGCTCGATCAGGCTGGCCACAAGCACGGCATCGCCTCCGCCGCGTGGACGCAGGCGCTCGAGGCGATCGACGCGGCCCTGCGCCCGGCCGAGCGCCTGCCGCAGGGCGTCGGCATGATCGTCACCGCGGATCACGGCATGGTCGACGTGCCGCCGCATCGCCACGTGCTGCTGCGGGACGGCGACCCGCGGCTGGCGGGCGTCGCGCACCTGGGCGGCGAGCCGCGCATGCTGCACGTGTACGCGGCACCGGGGGTCGACGCCGGCGAGCTCGCGCGCGTGTGGCGCGAGGAGTCCGGGGTCACGGCCGAGGTAAGCACGCGCGACGAGGCGATCGCGGCGGGCCTGTTCGGCCCGCGGGTGGCCGAGCACGTGCGCGGACGGATCGGCGACGTGCTGGTCGCCGCGCGCGGACTGTGGGCGTTCTACGACGATCGCCTCGCCGACAAGAAGTCGCAGGGCATGATCGGGCAGCACGGCTCCGTCAGCGCCGAGGAGACGACCGTGCCATTCATCCGCCTCGGCGTGTTCGCGGGCTGACGCGTCGGTCCGCGCCCTCGACTGGCTTCGCTCGCTCGTGATGCGGCGCGAAAGTCACGGCTCGTCGACCGGAGGCGCGCAGCGCCGGAGCGGAGACGGGTCGAGCGGAGCGCCGACGGCGCGGAGTCGAGACCGCGCTCAGTCGTCGCTGCGGGCGCCGAAGACGATCTCGTCCCACGACGGCATCGCCGCGCGGCCGCGCCGGCGGGGAGGCTCGGGCTCCGGATCGGGCTCGGGCGTCGGCGCCTCGGTGATCACCGGCGGCTTGTCGTCCATGGCGTCGAACAGCGCGACGGGGGCGCCGCTGCGCGACGGATGCCGCGCGACGCTCTCGTCCAGGTCGCTCATCGGGGCCGGCTCGCGCTGGCCGCGGCGGCGCCGCAGCGCCTCCAGCAGATCGGCGGTCTCGGGCGACGTGCTGTGCTCGTCGGGCGCGCGCCGCGTCGCGCCGTCGCGGGCGCCCGCGCTCGACGTCGCGCGGAGCGAGCTGACCGCGCCGGCCGATGCGTCGGTCTCGGGCTCCGGATCGGGCAGGCGGCGCGGGCCGAACGCGTCGGTGTCGAAGCGGCTGTCGTCCTTCGTCGGCGTGTCCAGGGCGCGCAGCCGCGGGATCAGCCCCTCCGGCAGCGGACCCTGGCGCGACAGCTGGGTGGCGTCGCCGTTGAGCGGGGCGAGCGCGCTGCGGCGCGGCTCGAACGACCAGCGCGCGTCGTGGTCGACGTCGTTCGCGGTGAACTCGAGCTTGACGACCCAGCCGGACTCGTCCTTCCAGCTCGTCCAGCGTTCGCCGGTGGCGTGGAGATCGGCGAGCTTGGCGCGGATCGCCACGCCGAACGTGGGGTTCGGGTCGCCGTCGAGCTCGCTGCCGATCAGCACCGGCACGGCGAGCGCCTGATTCACGATGTGCTCGCGCTCGGCGATGACCGGTCCCTCGAAGCGACGCACGTCGTCGAGGTCGGCACCGAGCAGCTCGGCGACCTCCTCGGCCGACATGCCGGACCGGATGTGCGTCTGGATCTCGCGCGGGCTGACCGACGGGCGCCGCGGGGGACGCGCGACGGCGCCGGCCTTGCGGATCTCCGAGCGCAGCACGTCATCGACGGCGACGGTGAAGCGCTGGCCCGATTCGTTCGCGAGGACGATCGATCCGTCCTCCGATCCGATGACCGTGAGCTGTTCCATGCTGTGCTCCTTCCGCGACCTGCGGTGCACCACATGGTTTCACGGAGCCGCCGCGAACCGAGGGAATACGCCGGGCGTGCCGCGGGTTTCATCGGCGGCGATCCGCACGGGATCGAGCGCCACGCCAGGCGTTTGCTTATTCAGGTACTCTCGTGCAGACTATCGCCGCCCGTCGGACCGGCGGGCACGTCCCACAATGCACGAGAGAAGAGTGACGCCCTCCGATGGCAACCGACTACGACGCCCCGCGCAAGTCCGAAGACGACAGCAACGAGTCGATCGAGGCGCTCAAGGCGGCGCGGAACAATCCCCAGCCCGGGTCGGCTGACACCGAGGACTCCGACAACCCCGGCTTCGAGCTCGGCGGTGCCGACCTCTCGAACGTCGAGCTCGACGTGGTCGTCCTCCCGCCCCAGGACGATGAGTTCACCTGCATGAGCTGCTTCCTCGTCAAGCACCGCTCGCAGCTGGCGGAGGAGGGCCCGAACGGCCCGATCTGCAAGGACTGCGCCGCCTGACGACACCCGTGAAGCGCCCGGCACCTCCTCGGAGGGGCCGGGCGTTCTGCGTGCGGGGGATCGGGCGTCGGATGTCGTGCGTGCCGGGCATTCTGCGCGGGGGTCAGGCGCCGCGGCGCGCCCGCTCGATGGCCGCCGCGAGGCGGTCGGGGGTGCGCGTGGAGATCGTCCAGGTCGTCACCGGGTCGTCGGCGTCGGTGTTCGGGACGACCACGAGCCCGTCGATGCCGCCCCGGATGAGGTACCAGCCGTGCGGGTCGAGGTCGCGACCGCGCGCGGCGCGCGCCTCCTCGCCCGTGAGGGCGACGGGGGCGCCCAGGTGGCGCGCGTCGATGTGCGCGCGCCCGGCCCGCAGCACGGTGCCGCGCACCTCCACGACCGGCGCGAGACCCACGAGCACGGCGACCACCGCGATCGCCACGGCGATGCCGACGGCGAGCGAGAGCGCGCGGTTGACCTGCACGAACACGAGCGCGGCCATGGGCGCCACGACGGCCGCGCCGCCGAGCAGCCAGAGGGACGGTGACAGCCGCTCGCGGTAGGCGGCGGCCGGTCTGGTGGGCGTGGATGTGTTCTGCATTACCCTCGTTGGGTGACCGAAACCGTGGACGTGCCCATTGTCGCACCCGTGATCCCGGCCTACGCGCACCCCGACGACGCGGGAGCCGATCTGGTCGCCGCGGAGGCCGTGCGCCTCGAGCCGGGCGAGCGCGCGCTCGTGGGCACCGGCGTGCGCATCGCGCTGCCGGCCGGTCACGCCGCCTTCGTGGTGCCCCGCAGCGGGCTGGCCGCCAAGCACGGCATCACGATCGTCAACGCCCCCGGCACGATCGACGCCGGCTACCGGGGCGAGATCAAGGTCGCCCTGCTGAACACCGACGCCCGCGAGGCGTACGAGGTGGCCGTGGGCGATCGCATCGCGCAGCTGATCGTCATGCCCGTGCCGCAGGCGCGCTTCCTTCCCGTCGAGGAGCTGCCCGAGAGCGGCCGCGGCGAGGGCGGGTTCGGTTCGACCGGCTACCAGTCGACAGGAGAGAGCAAGTGAGCGACGAGAACGAGGCCGTCGAGGCCGACGAGGTCGGCTACGACCCGGCCGCGAAGTCGGCGCCCGTCGACCGCGCCGAGAACGGCCCCTTCGACGAGTCCGAGGCGAACCCCGTGCGCCCGTACATCGACCTGGGCGGGCTGAAGGTGCTGCCGCGCGAGGGCCTCAACCTGCGCCTGGAGGTCGAGGACAAGTCGAAGCGGATCGTGGCGATCGGGCTGGACTACGCCGGCTCCACGCTGCAGGTGCAGCCGTTCGCCGCCCCGCGCAGCACGGGCCTGTGGGGCGAGACGCGCGAGCAGATCCGCGAGCAGGTGCGCCAGCAGGGCGGCCGCGTCGAGGAGCGCGGCGGACCGTTCGGGCCCGAGCTGCTCGCCGAGGTGCCCACGGCGGACGCCGCCGGCAGCACGTCGATGCGGCTGGCGCGGTTCATCGGCGTCGACGGCCCGCGCTGGTTCCTGCGCGGCGTCATCGGCGGCGCGGCCGCGAGCGACCCGGCCGCGGCCGAGCAGGTCGAGGACCTGTTCCGCTCGCTCGTCGTGGTCCGGGGCGGCAACCCCATGCCGCCGCGCGATCTCATCCCGCTGAAGATGCCGCAGGCGCCCGGAACCGCGTGAGCGACCGGGAGGCGGCGCGCGAAGACGGCGACGCGCGCGAGCTGACGCCGCCGCCGGCGCCGTCGGAGCTGCTCGGCGGGGCACTCGGCGAGGCGGCCCGACGCGCCGGATTCGACCCGGCGGCCGACGCGAGCACCGGTCGCGTCGTGTGGCAGGCGATGGGCGGCTTCCGCGGCGTGCTCGAATCGGTGCTGCCAAGCCTGGCGTTCCTCGTCGTCTACACGCTGTGGCCCGAGCCGCTATGGATCTCGCTCGTCGCGTCGGTGGGCCTGGCGGCGGTGTTCACGATCCTCCGCTTCGCACAGCGCTCGACGCCCGCGGCGGCCCTCGGGGGCCTCGTCGCGGCGGCGTTCGCGGCGGCACTGGCGCTGTTCACGGGGCAGGGCGAGCAGAACTTCCTGCCGGGCCTGATCACGAACGCCGCCTACGGCACCGCGATCCTGATCTCGGCGCTGGTGGGATGGTCGGTGATCGGTCTGGCCGGCGGCTTCCTCATGGGCGAGGGGACCGCCTGGCGGCGGGATCGCCGCAAGCGCCGCGTGTACTTCTGGCTCGCGATCGCGTGGGCGGCCCTGTTCTACGCGCGCCTCGCGGTGCAGCTGCCGCTGTACCTGGCGGGCGCCGTGACGGAGCTGGGCACCGCCAAGCTCCTGATGGGACTGCCGCTGTTCGCGCCGCTCGTGGCGGTGACGTGGCTCGCCGTGCGCGCCCTGTATCCGCGCGGCGATTCGGCGGATCGTGCATAATGGATTTATCTTGATATCAAGATAAATTTCCCTCCAGAACGCGTCCGCGCTGTTAGGTGCTCCTTGGTAGCCGTCCGGCGGCGACAGGGGCAGGATGGGAGGGAATTTCCGCGGTCGATCCCGAAGGAGACGGAACCGGTGTCCACGGTGAACAGCTTCGGTGCGAAGAGCACCCTGACGGTCGGCAGCACCGACTACGAGATCTACCGCATCGATGCGGTCGAGGGTTACGAGTCGCTGCCGTTCAGCCTCAAGATCCTCCTGGAGAACCTGCTGCGCACCGAGGACGGTGCCAACATCACCAAGGAGCAGATCAGCGCTCTCGGCTCGTGGGACGCCACGGCCGAGCCCAGCACCGAGATCCAGTTCACGCCCGCGCGCGTCGTGATGCAGGACTTCACGGGCGTGCCCTGCATCGTCGACCTGGCCACGATGCGCGAGGCCGTCACGGAGCTCGGCGGCGACCCCGACAAGATCAACCCGCTCTCGCCGGCCGAGATGGTCATCGACCACTCGGTCATCGCCGACCTGTTCGGCACCGAGAACGCGCTCGAGCGCAACGTCGAGATCGAGTACGAGCGCAACGGCGAGCGCTACCAGTTCCTGCGCTGGGGCCAGACGGCGTTCAAGGACTTCAAGGTCGTGCCGCCGGGCACCGGCATCGTGCACCAGGTGAACATCGAGCACCTCGCCAAGGTCGTCTACGACCGCGAGGTCGGCGGCGTGCTGCGCGCGTACCCCGACACCTGCGTCGGCACCGACTCGCACACCACCATGGTCAACGGCCTCGGCGTGCTCGGCTGGGGCGTCGGCGGCATCGAGGCCGAGGCGGCCATGCTCGGCCAGCCGGTGTCGATGCTCATCCCGCGCGTCGTCGGCTTCAAGCTCACGGGCGAGATCCCCGCCGGTGTGACCGCGACCGACGTGGTGCTGACGATCACCGACATGCTCCGCAAGCACGGCGTGGTCGGCAAGTTCGTGGAGTTCTACGGCGAGGGCGTCGCCTCGGTGCCGCTCGCCAACCGCGCCACGATCGGCAACATGAGCCCCGAGTTCGGCTCGACCGCCGCCATGTTCCCGATCGACGACGTCACGCTCGACTACCTGCGCCTGACCGGCCGGGACGAGCAGACCGTCGCGCTCGTGGAGGCGTACGCCAAGGAGCAGCACCTCTGGCACGACCCGTCGCGCGAGCTGGTGTTCAGCGAGTACATGGAGCTCGACCTCGCCACGGTCGTCCCCTCGATCGCCGGCCCGAAGCGCCCGCAGGACCGCATCCTGCTGTCGGAGGCGAAGGCACAGTTCGAGAAGGACATCGTCGGCTACGCCGCGATTCCCGAGGACTCCGTCGAGGTCGAGGGCACGTTCCCCGCCTCCGACCCGGGCGTCGTCCCCGGCGTCGAGCACGAGCACATGCCGACCAACGGCGTCTCGCACCAGCACGACGAGGAACACGTCGGGTCGACCCTGGTCGCCAGCGGCGCTCCCCACATCGCCTCGAAGCCGGTCAAGGTCACCACCCCGGAGGGCGAGTCGTACCTGCTCGACAACGGCGCCGTCACGTTGGCGGCGATCACGTCGTGCACCAACACGTCGAACCCGTCGGTGATGATCGCCGCCGGCCTGCTCGCCCGCAAGGCGCGCGAGAAGGGCCTCAAGCGCAAGCCGTGGGTGAAGACGACGCTCGGCCCCGGCTCGAAGGTCGTCACGGACTACTACGAGAAGTCCGGCCTCGACAAGGACCTCGAGGGCCTCGGCTTCTACACGGTCGGCTACGGCTGCACGATCTGCATCGGCAACTCGGGACCGCTGATCGAGGAGGTCTCCGCCGCGATCAACGAGCACGACCTCGCGGTGACGGCCGTCCTCTCGGGCAACCGCAACTTCGAGGGCCGCATCAGCCCCGACGTGAAGATGAACTACCTCGCCTCGCCGCCGCTCGTGGTGGCGTACGCGCTGGCCGGCACGATGAACTTCGACTTCGAGACCGACCCGCTGGGCCAGGACGCCGACGGCAACGACGTGTTCCTCAAGGACATCTGGCCGTCGCCCGACGAGGTGCAGGAGATCATCGACTCCTCGATCTCGCGCGATCAGTTCATCAAGCAGTACGCGACCGTCTTCGACGGCGACGAGCGCTGGAAGAACCTGCCGACCCCGAGCGGTCCGGTCTTCGAGTGGGACGAGAACTCGACCTACGTGCGCAAGGCGCCGTACTTCGACGGCATGACGATGGAGCTGACCCCGGTCTCCGACATCACGGGTGCGCGCGTGCTCGCGACGCTCGGTGACTCGGTCACGACCGACCACATCAGCCCGGCGGGCTCGATCAAGGCCGGCACCCCGGCCGCGCAGTACCTCACGGAGCACGGCGTCGCGCAGCGCGACTTCAACTCCTACGGCTCGCGCCGCGGCAACCACGAGGTCATGATCCGCGGCACGTTCGCGAACATCCGCCTCAAGAACGCGCTCGTGAAGGCCGTCAACGGCGGGCAGCAGATCGAGGGTGGCTTCACGCGCGACTTCACGCAGCCCGAGGGACCGCAGGCCTACATCTACGACGCCTCGCAGAACTACCAGGCGCAGGACATCCCGCTCGTCATCTTCGGCGGCAAGGAGTACGGCTCGGGATCGTCGCGCGACTGGGCGGCCAAGGGCACGCGCCTGCTCGGCGTGAAGGCGGTCATCACCGAGAGCTTCGAGCGCATCCACCGCTCGAACCTCATCGGCATGGGCGTCGTCCCGCTGCAGTTCCCGGCCGGCGAGAGCTGGGAGTCGCTGGGCCTCGACGGCACGGAGATCGTCTCGATCCACGGCCTCGAGCAGCTCAACGAGGGCATCACGCCGAAGACGGTCCGCGTCGTCGCGGAGCCGAGCGAGCACTCGCCCGAGGGCAAGCAGACGATCGAGTTCGACGCGATCGTCCGCATCGACACCCCCGGTGAGGCCGACTACTACCGCAACGGCGGCATCCTGCAGTACGTGCTGCGTCAGCTCGTCTGATCGCGCACGATCGAACGGCCCCTTCGCTCCGGCGGAGGGGCCGTTTCGTCTGCTCCGAAGCCGCTGTGCCCCCGGGTTTTCCCCACCTGCCCGGCGTAGGCTTTCGGCATGAGTCTTCTCGAGGGAATCAGCGGTCCGCGTGACCTCGACGCCCTGTCGACGGCGCAGCTCGAGGAGCTGGCGGGCGAGATCCGCGAGTTCCTGATCGCCAACGTCGCGCGCACCGGCGGGCACCTCGGGCCCAACCTCGGTGTGGTTGAGCTCACGATCGCGCTGCACCGCGTCTTCGATTCCCCGAACGACCCGATCATCTTCGACACCGGACACCAGTCCTACGTGCACAAGCTGCTCACGGGGCGGCAGGACTTCGCGCGGCTGCGCAGCCGCGGCGGCCTGGCCGGCTACCCGCAGCGCTCGGAGAGCCCGCACGACGTCGTGGAGTCCTCGCACGCCTCGAGCTCGCTGAGCTGGGCGGACGGCGTTTCGCGCGCCTTCACGCGCACGGGCCGCTCCGACCGTCACGTCATCGCCGTGGTGGGCGACGGGGCGCTCACGGGCGGCATGACGTGGGAGGCGCTCAACAACATCACCGACGACAACGACCGCAATCTCGTCATCGTCGTCAACGACAACGGCCGCTCGTACGCCCCGACGATCGGCGGCATGGCCCGCTACCTCAACCGCGTCCGCACGGGCGAGATGTACCGCGACCTGGAGACGAAGTCGGGGCGGCTGGCGGATCGGCTGCTCGGCAGCGTGGGGCGCGCCCTGTACCGCGGCGTGCGCGGCGGCACCCGCGGCTTCCTCTCGCGCCTGACCAACAACCGCGCCCTGTACTCGCAGCTCGACATCAAGTACCTCGGTCCCGTGGACGGGCACGACGTGAAGGCGCTCGTGGAGACGCTGGAGCTCGCGCGGTCGTACGGTGCGCCCGTCATCGTCCACGCCATCACGGAGAAGGGCCGCGGCTACCAGCCCGCGCGCGACGACGTCGCCGATCAGTTCCACGCGGTGGGGCGGATCGATCCGGAGACGGGCGAGCCGGTCTCGTCGTCGTCGGCGCCGTCGTGGACCGACGTCTTCGCCGACGAGCTGGTGCGGGTGGGGGAGCGGCGCGAGGAGGTCATCGCCATCACGGCGGCGATGCTGCGTCCCACGGGCCTCGGGCCCTTCGCCGAGCGCTTCCCCGATCGCGTCTACGACGTCGGCATCGCGGAGCAGCACGCGGTCACCTCGGCCGCCGGCCTCGCCTACGGCGGCCTGCACCCGGTCGTTGCGCTGTATTCGACGTTCCTCAACCGCGCCTTCGACCAGGTGCTGATGGACGTGGCGCTGCACCGGGCCGGCGTCACCTTCGTCCTCGATCGCGCCGGGGTGACCGGCCCCGACGGCCCCAGCCATCACGGCATGTGGGACCTCGCCCTGCTGCACATCGTGCCGACGATCCGCATCGCCGCGCCGCGCGATGCCGAGCGCCTGCGCGAGGAGCTGCAGGAGGCCGTGGCGATCGACGACGCCCCGACCGTCATCCGATTCCCCAAGGGCAGCGTCGCCGAGTCGATCCCGGCGCTCGAGCGGCTCGCCGACGGCGTCGACGTGCTCGCGCGCGGACGCACGCAGGACGTGCTCATCGTCGGCATCGGGCCGTTCGCCCAGCTCGGCCTCGACGTCGCCGCGCGGCTCGAGGCGCAGGGCATCGGCGCCACGGTCGTCGACCCGCGCTGGGTGGTCCCGGTACCGGCGTCGGTCGTCGAGCTCGCGGCGCAGCACCGCCTCGTCATCACGCTCGAGGACGGCGTGCGCGTCGGCGGGATCGGCACGCGCGTGCGTCAGGTCCTGCGGGAGGCGGGCATCGACACGGCCGTCGACGAGCTCGGGCTCCCGGACGCCTTCCTCGACCACGCCTCGCGCGAGGAGATCCTCGAGGACGCGGGCCTCACGCCGGCGAAGATCGCCCACGACGTCGTCGCGCAGGTGCTGGGTACGCGCATCCCGGTCGCGCGGCCGGAGGGCGTCCGCGGCATCCCCGCCGTCACGGGCCCGATCGAGAAGTCCCGCCGCCGCTGACCCCGACCGCGGCGCCGAGGGTTGAGCCCTTGATCTCGGCTCGCTGCGCTCGCTCGATCCGTCTCCGCTCGCTTCGCTCGGTCGACGAGCCGTGGGGCTCAGTCGTCGGATCGGGCGCTCAGTTGACGGATCACCGCCCCTTGCGCGGTCGCATCCGCCTCAGCGGATCACACCCGCCCCACCGATCCGACGACCGGCACCACCCCTCCGACGACCTGCACTCACCGCTCGTCGACCGGAGCGGCGCAGCCGCGGAGCGGAGACGGGTCGAGCGCAGCCGCGCAGCGGCGGAGCCGAGACCTGAGGCTTCAACGCCTTGATCTCGACTCGCTCCGCTCGCTCGATCCGTCTCCGCTCGCTCCGCTCGGTCGACGAGCCGTAACCCCCGTTCGTCGACCGGAGGCGCGGAGCGCCGGAGCGGAGACGGGTCGAGCGCAGCCGCGCAGCGGCGAAGCCGAGACCTGAGGCTTGAACCCTTGATCTCGGCTCGCTGCGCTCGCTCGATCCGTCTCCGCTCGCTTCGCTCGGTCGACGAGCCGTGGGGGTTCAACCGTCGGACCGGGCACTCGGTTGACGGATCACGGCCCCTGACGCAGTCGCATTCGCCCCAGCGGTTCACACCCGCCCCACCGATCCGACGACCGGCACCACCCCTCCGACGACCTGCACTCACCGTTCGTCGACCGGAGCGGCGCAGCCGCGGAGCGGAGACGGGTCGAGCGGAGCCGCGCAGCGGCGAAGCCGAGACCTGGGGCCGCAACCCCAGATCTCGGCTCGCTCGTCGACGGGCGCCGGATCTCGGCGCCGGGATCAGTGGGCGCTGACGCCCCGGATGGGCGGGGTGTGGAAGGTGTCGCCGAACACGCGCTCGGAGGCGCCGACCCGGTCGAGGTACGCCGTCGCGCCGCCGTTGATGAACGGCCACCCGGCGCCGAGGATCAGCGCCAGGTCGATGTCCTGCACCTCCGGGACGACGCCCTCGTCGAGCATGATGCGGATCTCGCGCGCGAGCTCGTCCTCCACGCGACGCAGGATCTCCGCCGCCGACGCCGGGCTCTTGCCGACGGACAGCACCTTGAGCGCGTCCTTCGACCACCCGGTGATCTTGCCGTTCTTGTCCTTCGCGAGCGGCTCGGCGATCTCGGCGACGCGATGCAGGTTCTCCGACGAGTAGAACCGGTCGGGGAAGTGACGCACCATCGTGTCCTGGACGTGCGCGGCGACCTTCCAGCCCACCAGGTCGATGAGCTCGAACGGACCCATCGGCAGGGCGAGCGGCGCGAACGCCTTCTCGACCTCGACGAGCGGCGTGCCCTCGTCGACGGCGCGCGCGGCCTCGCCCATTACCTTGGCGAGCAGGCGGTTGACGATGAAGCCCGGCGCGTCGGCGGTGCCGATCGCGTTCTTCTTGAGGTTCTTCGCCACCACGAAACCGGTGCTGATGGCCTCGTCGCTGGCCTGCGGGGTGCGGACGATCTCGACGAGCGGCATCACCGCCACGGGGTTGAAGAAGTGGAAGCCGATGAGGCGCTCCGGGTTGGCCAGCACCGAGCCGATCTCCTCCACGGAGAGCGACGAGGTGTTCGTGGCGAGGATGGCCTCGGGGGAGACGATCGCCTCGATTTCGCGGAACACGTCCTGCTTGACCTTCGTCTCCTCGAACACCGCCTCGATCACGAAGTCGCAGTCGGCGTACTCGCCCTTGTCGATCGTGCCGTGCACGAGGGCGCGCAGGCGGTTGGCGGCGTCCGCGTCGATGCGGCCCTTCGCCTCGAGCTTGCCGATCTCGTCGTGGATGTAGGCGAGGCCCTTGTCGACGCGCTCCTGCGAAACGTCGGTGATCAGCACCGGCACCTGCAGGCGGCGCACGAACAGCAGCGCGAACTGGCTGGCCATGAGGCCCGCCCCGATGACGCCGACCTTCGTCACCTTGCGGGCCAGCGCCTTGTCGGGCGCGCCGACGGGGCGCTTCGCGCGCTTCTGCACGAGGTCGAACGCGTACATCGACGCGGCGAACTGGTCACCGCTGATGAGCTCCGACAGCGCGTCGTCCTCGCGGGCGAAGCCCTCCTCGCGCGAGCCCGAGCGCGCCTTGTCGAGCAGCTCGAGCGCGCGGTACGGCGACGTCGGAACCGTGCCGATGCGGCTCTCCAACATGCCGCGGGCCACCTTGATCGCGATCGGCCACTTGGTGAGCCGCTCCACCTTGCCCGGTGCGTTCTTCCGCTCGACCTTGGTGGTGCCGGCGAGCACGCCGTCGGCCCAGCGCAGCGAGTCCTCGAGGTAGGTGGCGGGGGAGAAGATGGCGTCGAAGATGCCCATCTCGTACGCCTGCTGCGGCTTGAGCATCCGGTTCTGCTTGAGCGGGTTCGAGATGACGACCTCGAGCGCCTTCTCGATGCCGATGAGGTTCGGCAGCAGGTAGGCGCCGCCCCAGCCGGGGATGAGGCCGAGGAACACCTCGGGCAACCCGACCGCCGCAGCCGACGCGTCGATCGTGCGGTACGTCGCGTTCAGCGCGATCTCGAGACCGCCGCCCAGCGCCAGCCCGTTCACGAACGCGAACGTCGGGACCCCGAGGTCGCCGAGCTTGCCCAGCACCTGGTGCCCGCGCTGCGCGATCAGTCGCGCGTTCTCGACCGTCTGCAGCGCGTTGATCTGCGACAGGTCGGCGCCGGCGGCGAAGATGTACGGCTTGCCGGTGATCGCCACCGCCTGGATCTCGCCCGCCGCCGCGCGCCGACGCAGCTCCTCGAGCACGCCGTTCAGCTCCGTCAGCGTGCGCGGGCCGAGCGTGTTCGGGCGGGTGTGGTCGCGACCGTTGTGCAGGGTGATCAGCGCGATCGTGCGCCCGCTGGCGAGGGTGACGTCGCGCACGATCGAGTGCGTGACGACCTCGTCGGACGAAGCCGCGTCGAGAACGGAGAAGTCGATCGATTCGTAGTCGGTCACAGCTGCTGTCACTTCCGCTTCTTGCCGGTGTAGTGGGGGTTCTCCCAGATGACGGTGCCGCCCTGGCCCAGACCGACGCACATCGCGGTGAGGCCGTAGCGGACGTCCGGTCGCTCGGCGAACTGCGCCGCGAGCTGGATCATGAGCCGCACGCCCGACGCGGCGAGCGGGTGGCCGAGCGCGATCGCGCCGCCCCACGGGTTGACGCGCGGGTCGTCGTCGGCGATGCCGAAGTGGTCGAGCAGCGACAGCACCTGGACGGCGAACGCCTCGTTCAGCTCGAACAGGCCGATGTCATCGATCGTCAGGCCCGCCTTGGCGAGCGCCTTCTCGGTCGCCGGGATGGGGCCGATGCCCATGATCTCCGGCTGCACGCCGCTGAACGCGAACGAGACCATGCGCATCTTCGGCGCCAGGCCGAGTTCCTTCACGGCCGCGCCGCTCGCGAGCAGGCTCACGGTCGCGCCGTCGGTGAGGGGCGACGAGGTGCCCGCGGTGACCCGGCCGTGGGGGCGGAACGGGGTCTTCAGCGTCGCGAGGCCCTCCATGGTGGTCTCGGGGCGTCGGCCCTCGTCCTCGGTCGCCAGCGTCCAGCCGCCGTCGGGTCCGATCGTCGCGACCGGCACGAGGTCGGGCTGGATCTTTCCGGCCTCGTACGCCGCCTGCACCTTCTGCTGGCTGAGCATGGCGTAGCGGTCGGCGCGCTCCTTGGTCAGGTGCGGGAACCGGTCGTGGATCCGCTCGGCCGTGTTGCCCATGTTGAGCGCCTCGGGGTCGACCATCCGCTCCGCGACGAAGCGCGGGTTCGGGTCGGCGTTGGCGCCGATCGGGTGCCGGCCCATGTGCTCGACGCCGCCCGCGATGGCGAGGTCGTACATGCCGACGCCGATCGACGCGCCCATCGTCGTGACGGCGGTCATCGCGCCCGCGCACATGCGATCGATCGCCAGGCCCGGCACCGTCTGCGGCAGGCCCGCGAGGATCGCCGTGCTGCGACCCAGCGTCAGTCCCTGGTCGCCGGTCTGGGACGTCGCGGCGATGGCGACATCGTCGATCCGGTCCTTCGGAACGTCAGCGTTGCGCTCCATGAGCCCGATCATCGCCTTGACGACGAGATCGTCGGCCCGCGTGTTCCAGTACATGCCCTTCTCGCCGGCGCGCCCGAAGGGCGTCCTGACACCATCGACGAAAAAGACGTCCGAGAGCTCGGCCACTCTGCCTCCCATGTTTCGAGTGGTCTCAGCCTAGGCGCGTCCCACAAACGATGGGTGAACCGGTTGGGGAGACCCTACGAACGCTCGGCCGGGGCGTCGGCGGCCTCTTGCACCGGATGGACAAACGCCTCCGCGATGACCGGCGCGGTGAGCTCCACCTGCCACTCGCGGGCGCCGAGCGCGCGCAGCGCCGCGCCGATGCTCTCGGCGGTGACCGCGGCGGGGGGCTCCCACGCCACGCGCCGCAGGAGCTCGGGGGTGAGCAGGTTCTCGGTCGGCATGTCGATGCGCTCGGCCAGCTCCGCCACGGCGGGGCGCGCGGCGCGCAGGCGCGCGTCGGCCTCGGGGTTGCGATCGCGCCACGCCTTGGGCGGCGGCAGGGTGTCGCCGCCGGGAAGGCGCTCGGGGGGCAGATCGGTCGTGGTGCGTCCGGCGTCGATCGCCGCCCACCAGCGGTCCAGCTGCGAACGGCTGGCGCGACCGGTGAACTCCTTCAGGCCCGCCAGCTGCGCCTTCGACGACGGGGCGGCGAGCACGGCGGCCACGAGCGCGCGATCGGGCACGAGCCGGCCCGGCGCGATGTCCTTCTCCTGCGCGAGCGCCTCGCGCGACTGCCACAGCTCCCGCGCGATCGCGAGGCCCCGGCGCCCGCGCACCTGGTGCAGCCCGCTCAACCGGCGCCACGGGTCCGTGCGCGTCGGCTTCGGTTCGCGCAGGCGGACCTCCTCGAACTCCTGGCGCGCCCATTCGGTCTTGCCGGCCTCCTCGAGCGCGGCCGCCAGCACGTCGCGCACGTCGACGAGATGCTCGACGTCCAGCGCGGCGTACTCGAGCCAGGCCTGCGGCAGGGGGCGGGTCGACCAGTCGGCGGCGGAGTGCTCCTTCTTCAGCACGATGCCGAGCGCCTGCTCCGTGACGGCGGCCAGGCCGACGCGCGGCCAGCCCAGCAGCCGCGCCGACAGCTCGGTGTCGAAGATCGCGGGCGGCCGCAGCTCGAGCTCGCCCAGCGACGGGAGGTCCTGGCTCGCGGCGTGCAGCACCCACTCGACGCCGCCGATCGCCGCCTGCAGGGGAGCGAAGTCGCCGACCGCCGGGGGATCGAACAGGAACACGCCGGCGCCGCGCCGGAACACCTGCACCAGGTAGGCGCGCTGCGAGTAGCGGAACCCGGACGCGCGTTCGACGTCGACCGCCACCGGACCCTCGCCCGCCGCGAGCCGTTCGGCCGCCTCGGCCAGCCCCTCCGGCGTGTCGATCACCCGGTATTCAGTCACGTTCCGCCTTTCTCGCCCCGAAGACCGCGATCTGCTCGGAGCCCGGGGGAAGCCCGGCCAGCATGCACACGAGCTCGGCCCACGCCTCGACGTGCGCGCGCGGGTCGCCCTCGGGCGTCCACGACGCCCGCAGCTCGATCTGGGCGCCGTCGCCCTCCCCGGCGAGACCGCCGAAGCCGGTGGACAGGGTCTTCGTCGCCGTCCCCGAAGCCGAATGGTACGCGGCCCCGTGGGAATCGAGCGCATCGGTGAGCCACGACCAGGCCACGTTCGCCAGGAGCGGGTCGGTGCCGATTTCCGGCTCCAGCGGCGCCTGCGCGAACGAGACGATGCGGAAGGCGCCGCCCCACGCGTCGGGCTCGTCCGGATCGTGCAGCAGGATGAACCGTCCCGTGCCGTACGGCGAATCGCCGTGCTCGTCCGGTCGGACATCGCCCGCGAGCGCCAGCGATCGCGGCGCGAGCCCCTGCGGCGACGGGATCTCGCGGACGGCGAAGTCCTCACGGAACCGGGCGGCCCGCAGGCGGGACTCCGCCTCCGCGAAGGCGTCCGGATCCGGACCGTGATCTGCCACGGCGACAGATTAGGCTGAGGGGGTCATGAAGCATCCCAGGCGCGCCGCACCGCTCGGCGCCGGACTGCTGCTCGCGGCCACCGCGATCGGCCTCATCGCGGGGGCCATCGGCACCGTCGCGACGCGTCTCGCGCGCGTCGCCCGCGTGGTGGTGACGCCCGCCAATCGCGTGGCGGACCTCGAGGTGCGCGGGATCGACACCGCGGCGCAGACGATCACGCTCTCGCGCACGCCCGACACGGAGCTGCCGGGGCGGTACGGGCTGTTCACGAACGGCACGGCCGAGTACGTCAAGATCGGCGCGGTGCTGCGCACGGACGAGGACAGCGTCACGCGGAAGCTGCTCACGCACATCGGGCGCGACTACCGCATCGGCCGGCCCGCCGCCTTCAGCGGCTGGTACTTCGAGTCGCCCGCCGAGCTGCACGTGCCGTACGAGGATGTCGACATCACGACTCCCGTCGGCCCGGCGCCCGCCTGGCTCGTGCCCTCCGGCATCGACGACGCCGGCGGCGAGACGTGGGCGATCCTCGTGCACGGCCGCGGCACCAACCGCGCCGAGGTGATCCGCACCGTGCCCGTGCTGCGCGAGGCCGGCATCACGTCGCTGCTGATCTCCTACCGCAACGACGGCGTCGCGCCCGCCAGCACGACCGGGCTGTACGGGCTCGGCACCACCGAGTGGCCCGACGTCGATGCGGCGATCGCGTTCGCCCTGGCGCGCGGGGCGCGCCGGGTGGTGCTGATGGGCTGGTCGATGGGCGGCGCGATCGTGCTGCAGACGCTCGTCAACAGCGCGCACCGCGACGCGATCGCCGGGGTCATCCTCGAGTCCCCGGTCGTGGACTGGCGCACGGTGCTGCGATATCAGGCGCGCGAGCTCGGGGTGCCGCCGCTGGCGGCGCGCGCCACCATGAGCATGCTCGAGTCCGGGATCGCCTCGCGCGTGCATCGCATCGGCCGCGTGATCGACTTCGACGATCTCGACATGGTCGCACGCGCGAAGGAGCTGGACCGTCCCATCCTGATCCTGCACAGCGACGACGACGGGTTCGTCCCCTCCGACGCGTCGCGGCGGCTCGCGGAGCTGCGGCCCGACATCGTCACGCTCGTCTCGTTCACGGTGGCCCGCCACACGAAGCTGTGGAACTACGACGAGGCCCGCTGGAACACCGCGATCCGCGATTGGCTGGCGTCGATCGCGCTGGCGCCCGAGACCGACTGACGCGGCCGGGCGGCCCCGGCGCGCCGGTAGACTCGGGGATCATGACCCAGGCTCCCGCCGGCACCTCCAGCGTCCGTCTCGCGGAACGTCAGCCGCAGCTGACGGGGGAGGAGATGCTCGCGAGCCTCGTCCCGCCGCCGCAGTTCGACGACGCGACCTTCGCGTCGTACCGCGCCGACCCCGACTATCCGTCGCAGCAGCAGGCCAAGGAGCTCCTCACGGCGTTCGCGACCGGCGCCCAGCCGGCCCGTCGCGGCCTGTTCTCGCGCAAGCCGAAGACCCCCGACCTCAAGCCGGGCGTGTACCTCGACGGCGGCTTCGGCGTGGGCAAGACCCACCTGCTGGCGGCGATCTACCACGCCGTCCCCGCGCGCCGGAAGTACTTCGGATCGTTCATCGAGTACACGGCCCTCGTCGGCGCGCTCGGCTACAAGAACACCGTCGACCTGCTGCGGGGCTCGGCCCTGCTGTGCATCGACGAGTTCGAGCTGGACGACCCGGGCGACACCATGGTGATGACGCGCCTGCTCGGCGAGCTCGTCGCCACGGGGACGCGTCTGGCGGCCACGAGCAACACCCCGCCGAACGCGCTGGGCGAGGGGCGGTTCGCCGCCCAGGACTTCCTCCGCGAGATCCACGCCATGGCGGCGAGCTTCCAGACCATCCGGATCGACGGGGTCGACTTCCGCCAGCGATCGCTCGACGGCCACGCGCCCGCGCTCGAGCCCGACGAGTACGCCCGCGCGCTCGCCGCGATCGACGGCGTGACCTCCGACGACGAGTTCACCGCGCTCATCGCGCACCTCGCGCACGTGCACCCGTCGCGCTACATTCGGCTCATCGACGGCATCGCCGCCGTCGGCCTGCGCGACGTGCGCCGCCTCACGGACCAGTCGGAGGCACTGCGCTTCGTCGCCTTCGTCGACCGCGTCTACGACGCGCAGCTGCCGATCCGGGCGACCGGCGTGCCGCTGCACGAGGTGTTCAGCGAGGAGATGCTCGCCGGCGGATACCGCAAGAAGTACCTCCGCGCGATCTCCCGCCTCGTCGCATCGACCAACTCCTGAGCGCTCACGGAGCGGATGCCCGGGCAGCGGAAACGCGCCCGTAACGCGACGCGCCATGTCGTAACGCGCCGGAAATGGCGCGACGCCCCTGCGGTAAACGTCGGCAGTCAGGATCGGGGCAACCCGGTCGAGCGCACCTGTCGACCCGTCAGCTCACCGGTGTCCTGATCACCCGAACACCTAAGGAATCACATGAGCGACGGACAACTCGCGTGGACCATGATCGCTACGGCGCTGGTCCTGTTCATGACGCCGGGCGTGGCCTTCTTCTACGGTGGGCTCGTCAAGGCCAAGAGCGTCGTCAGCATGATGATGATGAGCTTCGGCGCCCTGGGGCTCATCGCCGTGCTGTGGGTCCTCTACGGCTTCAACATGACCGCCGTCGACAGCCCCTTCGCCTTCGCGGGCAACCCCTTCTCGGACTTCGGGCTCGGCACGCTCGTCGCGGAGGACACCACGGGTGAGGGCCTCGTGCTCTCCGCCTTCGGCGCGACGTTCGCGATCATCACGGTCGCGCTGATCTCGGGCGCGATCGCCGATCGCGCCAAGTTCTGGTCGTGGATGCTGTTCGCCGGCCTGTGGGCCACGATCGTCTACTTCCCCGTCGCGGCCTGGGTGTGGGGCGGCGGCTGGATCTACAGCCTCGGCGACCTCATGTTCGGCGGCGAGGTGGCGGTCATCGACTGGGCCGGCGGCACCGCCGTCCACATCAACGCGGGTGCCGCGGCGCTCGCGCTGGCGCTCGTGCTGGGCAAGCGCGTCGGCTTCCAGAAGGGCATCAACAAGCCCCACAACGTGCCGCTCGTCATGCTGGGCGCCGCGATCCTGTGGTTCGGATGGTTCGGCTTCAACGCCGGTCTGACGGCCGCGCCGCTCGGCGAGGACGGTAACGTCGGCACCGGCCTGCTGATCGTCAACACCATGGTGTGCCCGGCCGCGGCCGTCATCGGCTGGATCGTGGTCGAGAAGTTCAAGGACGGCAAGTCGACGTCGGTGGGCGCCGCCTCGGGCGCCGTCGCCGGCCTGGTCGCGATCACCCCGGCCTGTGCGAACCTCACCCCGCTGGCGTCGATCGTCCTCGGCCTCATCGCCGGCGCCGTGTGCGCCCTCGCGGTCGAGCTGAAGTGGAAGCTCGGCTACGACGACTCGCTCGACGTCGTGGGCGTCCACCTCGTCGGCGGTCTCATCGGGACCCTGTACCTCGGCTTCGCGGCGATCGACACCGGCCTGTTCACGGGCGGCGACGTCAAGCAGCTGATCGTGCAGTTCATCGGTGCGGCCGGCACGCTGGTGTACTCGTTCGTCATCGCCTGGATCCTGGGCTTCGCGATCGAGAAGACCGTCGGCTTCCGCATCAAGAACGAGGACGAGCTCGCCGGCGTCGACACGGTCGTGCACGGCGAGGAGGGCTACGCGTACGAGGTCCGCTGATCCGGACCAGCCACGGAAGGCGTCCCGGCTCCGGCCGGGGCGCCTTTCAGCGTCGAGGGCGGCCGATAGGCTCGGGGCATGGCCAGGAGCGGGATCCTCAAGCAGCTGCTCGACGTCGGGGTGCAGGTGCTCGGCGCGGTGCTGTCCTCGCGCACGGACGGCTCCACGACGCGCCGCCCCACGACGGGCGGCACACCGCCGCGCACGCGCCCCGGCGACGGGACCCGCGCGGGGGAGGACCCGTTGGCCTCGTCCACGCAGACGGTGGAGGTCGACCCCGAGGCGGTTCCGGGACTGCGCCTGGAGTACGCGCCCCGCACCGACGGCGAGCCCGACGCGGGCGAGGTCGTCTGGACCTGGGTGCCGTACGCCGAGAACGACGGGCGCGGGAAGGATCGACCGGTCCTCGTGATCGCGCGGCACACCGCCTCGCGCGTGTACGCCGTCAAGCTCACCAGCAAGGAGAAGGACGACGGGCGCGAGTTCCTGCCGCTCGGCTCCGGGCCGTGGGACGCCAAGGGCCGCCCGTCGTGGGTGGATCTCGATCAGCTCTACAGCGTGCACGTGGACGGCATGCGGCGCGAGGCCGCCGCGCTGGACGCCGATCGCTTCGCGATGGTGGCGCAGCACCTGCAGCGCCGCTACGGCTGGCGCGCGGGGGAGTGACGCGCGCGGGATCCGCCGTGTCGGGATCCCGGCTCCCGATCGGGTAGTATCGATGACGTCCGTTCGCGGACATGGGCGATTGGCGCAGTTGGTTAGCGCGCTTCCTTCACACGGAAGAGGTCGTGGGTTCGAGTCCCGCATCGCCCACTCCTTCTCCGGATGCCCCCGGGTGCGATGCGTCGCCCCGGGGGCATCTCGCGTTTCGGGCCGGCTTGACGCCGGGCATCAGGTTAGGCAATCCTTACCTGGGCGAAGGGGTGACATGAGCAACATCACGGTGACGCATTCGGCGTCGGGACTCGTGCAGGCCGAGGTCGTGCGCGCGGAGCGCATCACGCCGCACATGATGCGGGTCACGTTCGGCGGCGACGATCTCGCCCGGTTCGAGTTCCGCGGGTTCGACCAGTGGTTCCGGCTGGCGCTGCCGGTGCGCGGCGAGGAGGCGCTCGCGCGGTTGCCGCACCGCTTCGGCATGGGCGGGACGCTCAAATGGCTCGCGATGGGCAAGGAGCACCGGCCCGTCATCCGCAACTACACCGTGCGCGACTTCCGGCCCGAGGTGCGCGAGCTCGACGTGGACTTCGTCGTGCACGGCGACGACGGCATCGCGGGGCCGTGGGCCCAGCGCGCGGAGCCCGGGGAGCGCGCGCTGCCGTTCCTGCGCGAGCTCGAGCTGCCGGACGGCGTGCCGTACGCGTTCGTGGTCGGCGAGCAGGCGCTCGCCAGCGGCGCGCGGCGGCATCTCGTGAAGGACCGCGGCATCGATCGGCGTCAGGTGACGTTCTCGGGGTACTGGAAGCGGGGGTCGGCGACGATCGGCTGATCGTTGCCGAGACGCGCCCGAGATGCGGCCCCGGTTTGGATGATCGGCGGTTGTCGCCTATAGTCGTATGAGTCGCCGGGAACACCGGAGACAACGCGGATGTAGCGCAGTTGGTAGCGCATCACCTTGCCAAGGTGAGGGTCGCGAGTTCGAGTCTCGTCATCCGCTCGAGTGCAGGATCCCCGCCAGGGGGTGTTGCATAGGGTCCTCGATCCCCACACGGTGGCGTGGCCGAGCGGCTAGGCACCGGCCTGCAAAGCCGTTTACACGGGTTCGAATCCCGTCGCCACCTCGCAACAACTGAATAGCTCTCATGAGCGCGATTAGCGCAGCGGTAGCGCGCTTCCCTGACACGGAAGAGGTCACTGGTTCGATCCCAGTATCGCGCACCGACGAAAAACCCCCGGCGAACCGGGGGTTTTCCTGTTTCCTCGGGGCGAGGTGCGCTCACACCGCCAGGTGCTCGTCGCCGCCCTCGCGCCGGCGCACCGCGTGGCCGCGGCCCAGCAGCACGCCGAGCGCGATCATCGTGACGGCCAGGAGGAAGTGGAGCCAGTTGTCGGCCGTGTTGAGCGGCACGAAGTTCGCGCCGTGGTCGTGCGGCACCAGCAGGCCGTACAGCCACAGCACCGCGTAGACCGCGCCGCCCCAGATGAGGTACTGCCTCGAGGCGCCGAACCACCGCGCCACCGCGATGCCCACCACGCCGTAGAGCACGTGGACCAGGTTGTGCAGGATCGACACCTGGAAGATGCCGAGGAGCATCGCCTCGGAGCCGTGGCCGGCGAACTGCAGGGTGTCGAGCCCGGTCGTCAGGCCGGGGATGAATCCGCCGATCCCGACGATCAGGAAGACGATCCCGTAGACCAGGGCGGCCTTCTGGACGGGGGATTCGGCGAATCGTCCGCCGTCGACGTGCCGTGCTGTGCTCATGATGCGTCCTCTCGTAGGCGCGGCTTTCCGCGGCCCCCAGGACACCATCGCCGCGCGGTCGGCGGGAGATGCTTGACATCCGCGGTCCGCGTCCGGGCGCATCCGCGCCGGCGCGTCACAGCCCGTGCATCGTGAACACGCGGGCGAGGGCCGCCCGCGCGGGCGGGGCGGCGAGGAGCCGGGCGGCGGCGTCGCGGGCGACGTGCGACAGGCCCGACGCGGGCGCTCCCATCGCCATGTTGAACGCCGCCCGTCGCGCGGCGCGCTCCGCGGCCCGGCGGCGCCGGCGCCCGTACGCGGCGAACGGCGCGGCGGGCGCTCCCGCCTCGAGAGCGCGCAGGATGGTGGCGGCGAGCTCCACCGCGTCGGCCCAGCCGAGGTTCATGCCCTGCCCGCCGATCGGGCTGATCTCGTGCGCCGCATCGCCGGCCAGTGCGACGCGTCCGCGCGCGAATCCCGCGCTCACGTGCTGGCGGGCCGTGAACCGGCTCGGCTCCGTGAGCCGTCGCGGCGGGATGCGCACGCCCAGGCGCTCGCGCAGGAGGGCGCTGAACGCGTCGCGGCCGGCCGGGGCCGCATCGCGCGGCACGCGGATGACCCAGCGGCGCACGCCGCCCGGCATCGGGAAGCTCTCCACGACGCCCGCCGGCTCGAGATGGATGGCTGCCTCCGCGTCGGAGTGCTCGGATGCCACGTCGTCGGCCATCACGTAGTCGGCCAGGCCACGTCGCGGTGCGAACCCCAGCGCGAGGTCGCGCCGTGCGGTGCTGCGCACGCCGTCGGCGGCGACGACATATCGCGCGGCGATCGTGTCGCCATCGTCGAGCTCCAGTTCCACCCGATCGCCGGCCTCGCGCAGGCGCGCGACGGCGCGCGACCGGCGCAGGGCCGACGGGGCGAGCGCGGCCAGGCGCGCCTCCAGCAGCGCCTCCGTGCGGTGCTGCGGGAGGGAAAGCACCGGGTCGGGGAAGCGGACGCGGCCGAGGACGCGGCCGCGGCAGAGCGCGACGCCGCCCCGGATCGGCGCGGCCGCGTCGCGCACCGCGTCGCCTACGCGCGCGAGGTCGAGGGCCGCCAGGCCCGGGGGATGGATGCCGATCGCGCGCGGGATCCCCGCGGGGCTATCGCGCCGTTCCCGCACCACCACGTCGATGCCCGCGCCCGCCAGCAGGACGGCCGTCAGCAGTCCTACGGGACCGGCGCCGACGATCGCGACGTCGGCGGGCGCCGTCATGGCGCCTCCCGCACCAGCTCCAGGCGCGACGGGAAGCCACGCCGGACGCGCCAGCCGATCGGCGCAAGCGCGGCGGCCTCCGCGGCCGTGCGGCTGCGACGGATCGACGTGAGACCGTCGGGGCGGATGAAGGTGTCGCGCAGCGGCCCGGCCTGCAGCGGCCACGTCACGGCGGCGAACGCCAGGTAGGCGAACCGGGAGCGCGCGATGTCGGCGTGCACCGCGATGCCGCCCGGCGCCAGGAGCGCCGCGCTGTCCGCCAGGAGCGCGGTGACCTGCGCATCGTCGAGGTGATGCAGCACGTGATTCGACAGGACGACATCGAAGCGCTCGCCCGCCTCCCGCAGCGCGGTCGTGGTGGTCGCGCGCACCTCCAGGCCCGGCGCCCGCCGCCCGCGCGCGTAGGCGATCGCGCGCTCGTCGGGGTCGATGCCGAGCACGCGGATCGCGATCCCGTCGCGGGCCGCCCACCGCAGCAGCCGGCGGGGGAGATCGCCGCCACCGGTGCCGACGTCGAGCACGCGCAAGGCGGCACCGGGTCGGGCGCGCGGGCGGATCCAGCGCCGGTAGCCGGCGCGCTGCCCCGACACGACGGCGTTGACGGCGGGGAAGCGGCGATACGTGCGCTCGAGGACCCGGCGGTCGCACGCCGGATCGTCCATGAGCTCCCGGGCCGTGGTGTCCCGCGCGGCGAGGAACGCGGCCACGTCAGCCCCGCACGGTCAGCAGCGCGGATTCGACCGTCAGGCCGGGACCGAACGCCATCGCCACCACGCGGTCGCCGTCGGCGGCGGCCGACTCGAGGATGTGCCGCATCACGAACATCACCGTGGCGCTGGACATGTTCCCGTACCGGCGCAGGACCGCGCGGGGCGGGGCGAGCTGATCGTCGCTCAGGTGCAGCGACGCCTGCACGCGATCGAGGATGCTGCGCCCGCCGGGATGGACGGCCCAGTGGGCGATCGCGTCGCCGGACGCGCCGTCCTCGAGCGCCACGAGCAGCTCGCGCTCGTGCGCGAACAGGGGCTCGACCGCGCCGATCACGTGCTCGCCGATGATCGACGGCACGGCCATCGACAGGCCGATCTCGAAGCCGTGATCGCCGATGCGCCAGGCCATGTCGCCCTCGCCCTCGGGCGTGATCCGCGTGGCGAACCGGTCCAGCTCCAGCGCCCGGGCGGTGGGCGGGGGAGGGCAGCTCGTGACGATCGCGGCCGCGGCGCCGTCCGCGAACAGCGACGTGGCCACGATCGTGTCCGGATCGTCCGACGCGCGCAGGTGCAGGGTGCACAGCTCCACGCTGATCACGAGCACCGCCGCGTGCGGGTCGGCCCGGCACAGCTGCGTCGCCAGGCGCAGGGCTGGCATCGCCGCGTAGCAGCCCATGAAGCCGAGGTGGTAGCGCTGCACGCCCGCCGGCAGGGCCAGGTCGCGGGCGACCTCGAAGTCGGGTCCCGGGGCGTAGAAGCCGGTGCACGACACCGTGACGACGTGGGTGATGCGGTCCGCCGCGATCCCGGACCCGGCGAGCGCGCCGCGGCCGGCCTCCACGTAGAGGCGGCGCGCGTGCTGCGCGTGGACGTCGTTGCGCGCCTTCGTGCCGGGCAGGAGCAGCTCGCCGGAGGCGGCGTCGAAGAACACGGGCGGCTCGCCGTCCTCCCGGGGCGCGCGCGTGAGCTCCTCGAGCACGGTGTGCCGGGTGTCGATGCCCGACTCGCCGAACGCGGTGGTGACGATCCGGCGCCCGAGCCGGCTGAGGCCCGGCTGGGCCGCGAACACGTCGCGGACCTCGTCCTGCACCAGGACGGTCGGCGGCACGACGGTGGACAGTCCCTGCATCGTCACGCTCATGCCGCGAGGCTACGGCGCCAGCCCGACGCCGGGGCAGGGGGTTGCGTTCGTGCGCGCGCTGGTCCAACGTGACCCCCGCGCGTTCACCCGGAGTTTCCCTGCTCCGGTACGCTCGCGCCGGTGTCCCGATCTCTCCTGAGCCCCGATCGCGTCGCCGCGCCGCGCGCGAGGCTCCTGCTGCTGCTGTCGCCCCTCCTGGTCATCGCCCTCGGGCACGCCACCGCCCGCCTGGCGGCCGCGATCCACCCGCCGACGGCGTGGATCGCGGTGGCGCTGGTGTACTGGGGTGCCATGGCGATCGCGCTGCGGGCGGGAACGACGCGCGCGCAGCGGCGCTCGTGGTGGGGTCCGGCGCGGCGCCGTCCCGCGTGGGTGATCCCCGCCGCGATCGCCCTCGGCCTGTTCCCGATGGCGGGGATCCTGCTGCTGAACCTGCACGTGGTGGCGGCGCACCCGGCGCTGATCCTGCCGTGGCTGATCTTCGCCGCGATCAATCCCGTCGCGGAGGAGGCGTTCTGGCGGGGCGCGCTCGCCGACGCCACCCGGACGTGGCCGGCCTGGCTGGCGTGCCTGTACTCGACCGTGCTGTTCGTGGCGAGCCACCCCCTGATGTGGGGCGTGTTCTCCGAGGGCAACCGCTCGCCAATGCTGTACGGATCGCTCGTGCTCATGGGCGTCGCCTGGTTCGCGATGCGCCGCGTCACCGGCAGCCTGCGGTGGGCGATCGTCTCCCACGCGCTCGTCGACATCGGCAATCTCTCGGTGTTCGTGTTCGTCAACGCGTACGTACCGCCGGCCCTGCACGGGTGAGATCGCCCGCGCGCGCCGCGTCTCGTACCCTGGACCGAGCGGTCGACGGTCCGCGCTGACCGAACGGAGGGCGAGATGACCGAGCAGATGCCGGACGACGTGGTGGAGTTCGCGAACCGGTTGTTCGACCTGGCGCGGGAGGGCGATGCGCGCCTGCTCGACTACGTCGATCAGGGGGTCAGCGCCGACCTGACCAACGCGGCCGGCGACACCCTCCTCATGCTCGCGGCTTACAGCGGTCACGCGCACCTCGTGCGCGGCCTGCTCGCGCGCGGCGCCGACGCGAACCGGCTCAACGACCGCGGCCAGGCCCCCGTGGCCGGGGCCGTGTTCAAGGGGTACGACGACGTCGTGGCCGAGCTCATCGCCGCGGGGGCGGACCTCGACGCGGGAACGCCGAGCGCCCGCGCCACCGCGGAGATGTTCGGCCGGCCGCTGCCGGGCTGAGCCTCAGTCGCGCGCATGCGGGTCGGATGCGTTCAGCATCTCGACCACCTGGTCGTAGTCGCCCCGGACCTCCGCGAACCGGAGGAACCCGACGCGCTCGACGAGGATCTCGTGCGCATCCGGCTGCGTCTCGAGGATCGACACGACCTCGTCCGCGAAATCGTCCAGCGGCATCGCGAGCGGGTTCTGGGCCTGCCCCGGAAGCAGGTCCGTCTGCACCGAGGGCGGGACGAGCTCGGCGACGGCGATGTGCGAATCCGCCAGCTGCAGGCGGATCGACTCGCTCAGCATGTGCACGAACGCCTTGCTCGCGTTGTAGGTCGGCGTCGTGCGCAGGGGCACGGAGGCCAGGCCGCTGGAGACCGTGACGATCGACGCGGACGGCCGGCTGCGCAGCTGCTCGACGAACGCGGCGATGAGGCGGATCGGGCCGAGCACGTTCGTGGTCACGATCCACTCCGCGGTCTCCGTCGGCCTGACGCCGGGCGCCCGGCGCCGCGCGCCCGGCCTGCTGCGCGTGCTCGATCGGCTGGACGACACCCCGGCGCTGATCCTCACGAGTCTCGGCGAGACGCTCGTGGCCAACCGACCCGCGGTCGCGCTGTTCGGCGATCACACCGCGCGCACCGGGTGGGATCGCAGCGACATCCACCGCTGGTTCACGGACCCCGCCGCCCGGGAGATCTATCCGCCGGAGGACCGGGACCGGCAGTCGCGGGCGCTCGTGGCCAACCTGCGCGCCGCCTACGGCCTCATGGGGCAGCGATCGCGCGCGGGGGAGCTGGTGCGGGTGCTGCGGGCGGCGAGCGACGAGTTCGCCCGGATCTGGGACCGCCAGGAGGTCGCCCGCCGGTTCGAGGACCACAAGACCCTGGTCCATCCCGAGCTCGGTCCCCTCGCCGTCGACTGCCAGGCGCTGTTCACCGAGGACCTGTCGCAGACCCTCCTCGTCCTCACGGCGCCGCCGCGCACCGAGGCCTGGGAGAAGCTCCGCCTGCTCGCGGTGCTCGGCGAGCAGCGGTTCGCCGCCGCGCCGGGGGAGCCCGCGGGCGCGCCGTAGGATTGACGGGTGACCACCGGATTCGATCTGTTCCCCGACAAGAACGTCGTCGCGATGCGCGTCGACGGCGCCCTGAAGGACCTCGCCACCGAGGTGACGGACACGCAGACGGCCGAGCCGGTCACGATCGACAGCGAGGACGGCCTCAACATCCTGCGGCACTCGACCGCGCACGTCCTGGCACAGGCGGTGCAGAAGCTGCGCCCCGAGGCGAAGCTCGGCATCGGCCCGTTCATCCAGGACGGGTTCTACTACGACTTCGGCGTGGACGAGCCGTTCACGCCCGACGACCTCAAGGCGATCAAGAAGGAGATGCAGCGCATCGTGCGCGACGCGCAGCGCTTCCGTCGCCGTGTGGTCACCGACGACGAGGCGCGCGCGGAGCTGGCCGACGAGCCCTTCAAGCTCGAGCTCATCGGGCTCAAGGGCGGCACGAAGGAGGCCGCCGAGGGCGCCGGCGTCGAGGTCGGCGAGGGCGAGCTGACGATCTACGACAACATCGACGGCCGCACGGGCGAGGTGGCCTGGAAGGACCTGTGCCGCGGCCCGCACGTGCCGTCGACGCGCATGGTCGGCAACGGCTGGGACATCCTGCGCGTGGCCGGCGCCTACTGGCGCGGCAGCGAGAAGAACCCGCAGCTGCAGCGCATCTACGGCACCGCCTGGCCGAGCAAGGACGAGCTCACGGCGTACAAGACGCGCCTCGAGGAGGCCGCGCGCCGCGATCACCGCAAGCTCGGCCGCGAGATGGACCTGTTCTCGTTCCCGGACGAGATCGGCTCCGGGCTGTCGGTCTGGCACCCCAAGGGCGGCATCGTGCGCGGCGAGATGGAGCAGCACGCGCGCCGGCGCCACATCGAGAACGGCTACAGCTACGTCTACACGCCGCACATCTCGAAGGAGGACCTGTTCCTCACCTCGAACCACCTCGTCACGTACAAGGACGGCATGTTCCCGCCGATCGTCATGGACGAGGAGCGCGACGACGAGGGCAACATCACGAAGCAGGGCCAGGACTACTACCTGAAGCCCATGAACTGCCCGATGCACATCCTGATCTACCGGGAGCGTGCCCGCAGCTACCGCGACCTGCCGCTGCGGCTGGCCGAGAACGGCACGGTGTACCGCAACGAGCTCTCGGGTGCGCTGCACGGTCTCACGCGCGTGCGCGGGTTCACGCAGGACGACTCGCACCTGTTCGTGACCCCCGAGCAGCTGGAGTCCGAGGTGACGAACGTGCTCGAGTTCATCATCTCGATGCTGCGCGACTTCGGGCTCGACGACTTCGAGCTGGAGCTGTCGATGCGCGACGACGAGAAGTCGAAGTGGATCGGCACGGACGAGTTCTGGGAGTACTCGACCAACGCCCTGCGCAACGTTGCCGTCGCCAGTGGGCTCAAGCTCACGGAGGTGCCGGGCGAGGCCGCGTTCTACGGCCCCAAGATCGACCTGAAGACGCGCGACGCGATCGGCCGGGTGTGGCAGCTGTCCACCGTGCAGGTCGACCCGAACCTGCCCGAGCGGTTCGGTCTCGAGTACACCGCCGCGGACGGCACCAAGCAGCGCCCGATCATGATCCACCGCGCGCTGTTCGGCTCGATCGAGCGGTTCTTCGCGATCCTGCTGGAGCACTACGCGGGCGACTTCCCGGTGTGGCTCGCGCCCGTGCAGGTCATGGGCGTGCCGGTGGCCGACGAGTTCGGCGACTACCTGCAGGGCGTCGTCGACCGGCTCCGTGCGGCGGGCGTCCGCGCCGAGGTCGATCACTCCGACGACCGCATGCAGAAGAAGATCCGCACCCACACCACGAGCAAGGTGCCGCTGCTGCTGATCGCGGGCGAGCAGGACCGCTCCGCCGGCACGGTGTCGTTCCGCTTCCGCGACGGCTCGCAGCGCAACGGCGTGCCGGTGGCGGAGGCCATCGAGCTCGTGACGGGTCTGATCGCCGCCAAGAAGCTCGTGCTCTCCGACGGCGACGCGACGCTCGAGGCGTAGGCGATGACGGACGATCCGCGCGACGAGTTCGCTCAGCTCGAGCCGGAGAGCGCCTTCGGTGCCGTCCCCGACGCGTTCCAGCGGCTGTGGACGCCGCACCGCATGGCGTACATCAACGCCGGCGCCGACGTGAACCGCGGCGCCGGGTGCCCCTTCTGCGCGGCGCCCGAGCGCGACGATGCGGACGCGCTGATCGTGCATCGGGGCGAGCACGCGTTCGTGCTGCTGAACCTCTTCCCGTACAACTCGGGGCACCTGCTCGTGTGCCCGTACCGGCACGTCGGGCTGTACGACGAGGCGACGCCCGCCGAGACCGCCGAGATCGCCTACCTCACGCAGGTGGCGATGGGCGTGCTGCGGCGCACCTCGCGGTGCGACGGCTTCAACATCGGCATGAACCAGGGGCAGGTCGCCGGCGCCGGCGTGGAGGAGCACCTGCACCAGCACATCGTGCCGCGGTGGGCCAGCGACGCGAACTTCTTCCCGATCATCGCGCGGACCAAGGCGCTGCCGCAGCTGCTGGGCGATGTCCGCACGGCGATCGCCGAGGCCTGGCCCGCCTGATCCGCAAGCCCCTCGCGCGGGTCGGGGCTCAGCCCCGCGCCTCGGCCGCCGCCGCGGCGACGTCGTCCGCGAGCCGTGCGGCGTCGGCGTCGGCGAGGTGGTGCACGGTGAGGCGCAGGTGGTGTGACGGGCGGTCGCCCGCGATCCCGAACTCGTCGCCCGGGCGCGCCAGCCAGCCGCGCCGTCGCAGTCCCTCGGCGACCGCGCGCGCCGGGGCGCCCACCGGCACCCACACGCTCAGGCCGTCGCCCGGCGCGATCGCCATGCCGCGCGCGGCGAGGAGCGCGGCGAACGCGTCGTTGCGCGCGGCGTAGTGGGCGCCCGCGCGCTCGATGGCCTTGCGCGTCGCGGCGTCGGACAGCAGGGCGTGGGCGAGGCGCTGCAGCAGGTGGCTGACCCAGGTCGTGCCGGGGCTCAGGCGCAACCCGAGGCGATCGGCCGTGTGGGCGTCGGAGGCGACGATCGCGAGCGACAGGTCGGGTCCCAGGAACTTCGACACGGACCGGACCAGGGCCCAGCGGCGGTGCTCCGGCGCGATGAGCGAGCGGTAGGGGCGCTGCGACAGCAGGGAGAAGTGATCGTCCTCGATCACCAGCACGTAGGGGTGCTCGGCGAGCACCTCGCGCAGCGCGGCGGCGCGCGACGCTGAGAGCCCGGCGCCCGTCGGGTTCTGGGCGCGCGGCGTGCACACGACGGCGCGCGCCCCCTCGGCGAGCGCCGCGCGGAGCCCGTCGACCGTCATGCCCTCCGCGTCGACGGGCACCGCGATCGGGCGGTAGCCGGCCAGCCGGGCGGTGCGGATCGTCGCGAGGTAGCAGGGATCCTCGAGCGCGACCGCGTCGTCGCGCGTGAGGGCCTGCGCGAGGAGCCGTTCGACGGCGTCGAACGCGCCGCCCGTGATGGTCAGGCGCATCCCGTCGGGCACGTCGGGGGCGATCCACTCGCGCGCCCAGGCCTCCAGGCCCGGGTCGATCACGCTCTCGCCGTACAGCACGGGGCGCGCCGCGAGCCGAGCGAGCGCCGGCTCGAGGCTCGGCAGCAGCGCGGGATCGGGGTTCGCGGCCCCGACGTCGCGCAGCTCGGTCGACGACGCGAAGCCTTCCTGGGCGATCGGCGGCGCCCCGGCCACGCGCGTGCCGCCGCGGCCGTGCGCGACGACGACCCCGGCCAGCGCGAGCTGACGGTAGGCGGCGACGACGGTGTTGCGGTTCACGCCGACCTGGGCGGCCAGGGCGCGAACGGGAGGCAGGGGATCGCCGGCGCGCAGCTCGCCGCGCTCGACGAGGGAGCGCACCGCGTCGGCGATCTCGCCGGCGGAGCCGCCCGTGATCGCGGCGGCGATCGTGTCCGCCCGCGTGATGTCGCGCTGTGTCATCGCGCCCAGCCTATGCGCCGACAGGTGCTACGTTATGGCCTAGGCCAAACATCGACGTGAGGAGAAGCAGGATGTCGGAGACCACCGGAACCGCGCGCGTGAAGCGCGGGCTCGCCGAGATGCTCAAGGGCGGCGTGATCATGGACGTCGTCACCCCCGACCAGGCGAAGATCGCCGAGGACGCGGGCGCGGTGGCGGTCATGGCGCTCGAGCGCGTCCCGGCCGACATCCGCGCGCAGGGCGGCGTGGCGCGCATGAGCGACCCCGACCTCATCGACGGCATCATCGAGGCCGTGTCGATCCCGGTCATGGCGAAGGCCCGCATCGGCCACTTCGTCGAGGCCCAGGTGCTCCAGGAGCTCGGTGCCGACTACATCGACGAGTCCGAGGTCCTCTCGCCCGCGGACTACGCCAACCACATCGACAAGTGGCCGTTCACGGTGCCGTTTGTCTGCGGCGCGACCAACCTGGGCGAGGCGCTGCGCCGCATCACGGAGGGCGCGGCGATGATCCGCTCGAAGGGCGAGGCGGGCACGGGCGACGTCTCCGAGGCGACCCGGCACATCCGCCAGATCACCGGCGAGATCCGTGCCCTGGCGGCCAAGAGCGACGACGAGCTGTATGTCGCGGCCAAGGAGCTGCAGGCGCCGTACGAGCTCGTGGCCGAGGTCGCGCGCACCGGGTCGCTGCCGGTCGTGCTGTTCACGGCGGGTGGCGTGGCCACGCCCGCGGACGCCGCGATGATGATGCAGCTGGGCGCCGACGGCGTCTTCGTCGGCTCCGGGATCTTCAAGTCGGGGGACCCGGCGGCCCGCGCGGCGGCGATCGTGAAGGCGACGACGTACTACGACGACCCCGCCGTGATCGCGGAGGTCTCGCGCGGGCTCGGCGAGGCGATGGTCGGCATCAACGTGGCCGACGTGCCCGCCCCGCACCGGCTCGCCGAGCGCGGCTGGTGATGTCCGCGCCGCGCGTCGGCGTGCTCGCGCTGCAGGGCGATGTGCGCGAGCACGAGGCGGTGCTCACCCGGCTCGGGGCCGACGTGGTCCGCGTGCGCCGCGCGGAGGAGCTGCGCGGCGTGGGCGGGCTGGTGATCCCGGGCGGCGAGTCGACCGTGATCGACAAGCTCGCGCGGGCGTTCGGCGTGCGCGACGCGATCGTCGAGCGCATCCGCGGCGGAATGCCCGTGTACGGCACGTGCGCGGGGCTGATCCTCCTCGCAGACCGGATCGCCGACGGGATCGCGGGCCAGCGCACCTTCGGCGGGCTCGACGTCACGGTGCGCCGCAACGCGTTCGGGCGGCAGACCGAGTCGTTCGAGGCCGACCTGGACGTGCCCGCGCTCGGTGCGGAGCCCGTGCATGCCGCCTTCATCCGCGCGCCGGTGGTGGAGCACGTCGGCCCCGAGGTGGACGTGCTGGCGAGGACCCCGGACGGCAGGATCGTCGCCGTCGAGCAGGGCCCGCTGCTCGGCACGGCCTTCCACCCCGAGGTGACGGGGGAGACGCGCTTCCACGCGCGGTTCCTCGCCCACGTGCGCGGATAGGCGATCCGGGAGCCGCGCGAACGACCTCCGGTGAGGCGACGTCCCGCTCAGCGGACCTGGCGGACCTCGAACTCCAGGCGCGGGTGGGCGTAGTGCTCCTGGGCCTCCACGAGCAGCAGCTCCTTCGACTGGGCGGCGAACGTCTGCTCCAGCAGCCCGAACACGCTCGACGCCGTGCGGGCCAGGGCGTCGGCCGCGTCACCGCTGCGGACGTAGTGCGACGTGAACAGGGCGGCCGTGACATCGCCCGAGCCGTTGGCCTTCATCGGCAGGAACGGGGTCTGCACGATCCACGCGCCCTTGTCGTCGATCGCCATCATCTCGATCGTGCCGTCCTCGCGATCGGGGCGCTCCACGCTCGTGACGAGCACGGTGCGCGGGCCCATCTCTCGGGCAAGATCCGCCGACACGAGCGTCGACTCGATCGTGTCCGGCTCCGTGCCGGTGAGGAAGCCGAGCTCGAACTGGTTCGGCGTGATGATGTCGGCGACGGGGACGACCTTGTCGCGCAGCAGATCGGGGATCGCGGGCGCCACGAAGCACCCGGACTTGGCGTTGCCCATCACGGGATCGCACGCGTACACCGCGCGGGGATTGGCGGCTTTCACGCGCGCGACGGCATCGATGATGACGTCGGCGATCCCCTCGGACCCCTGATACCCGCTCAGCACCGCGTCGAGCGTGGGGAACGCACCGCGCTCCTCGACGCCGGTGATCACCGCGGCGACGTCGTTCGGATCCATGACCGGACCGCGCCACGCGCCATAGCCGGTGTGGTTGGAGAAGTTCACCGTGTAGACCGGGAGAACCTCCACGCCGATGCGCTGCATCGGAAAGACGGCGGCGGAGTTGCCCGCGTGGCCGTATGCCACGGCGGACTGGATCGACAGGATCTTCATCCTCCCGATCCTATGCTGGTCGCATGGCAACCCCTCACTCGCCGGCGGCGCGAATGGTGGGGGAGCGCGTGGCCGAGCATCGCCGGCGCGCGGGCCTCAGCGCGAAGGCGCTCGCCGAGTGCGCCGACCTCGACCTCACGCACCTGCAGCGGCTGGAGCGGGGGGCCGCCAACCCCACCCTGATGACGCTCGCCCAGGTCGCGATCGCGCTGGAGGTGGACCTCGGCGAGCTGGTGTCCGGCATCGGCCCGGAGGACCTGCAGGACGGCCGCTTCCCGCACGGGCACTCGCAGCACGAGGCGATCCGCGGGGCGCGCGGGCGCGCCTCACACCACGAAGCGCCATAGGTACTCCTCGTCGCGGTCGAACCAGGCCAGCGTCACGATGGCGCTCGAGCGATCCACGTCGCACAGGCACAGCCGCAGGGCCTCGCCCGGGGCCACGCGCCCCCACCGCTCCGTGCGCGTGCGGGCGAGGTCGTCGCCGAGGAACACCCGCACCGCATCGGCGATGCCGTCGCCGTGGTGCCGCACGATCGGATGCGCAGGATCCGTGCGATCGACGACCCAGGGGACGGGGATCGCACACGGTGTGCGGCGACGGAGAAGCCTCAGCATGGGTCCGACGTTACGAGCCGCCGCGGACGCGGACGGCGCCAGGCGGCCGCTCGCGCGGGTTGCTGTGGACAGCGCGACGGATTCGCCGCCTGTGAGCGAGGCTCGGGCCTCAGCCTGCGGGCGGCGTGTCCTCGGGCGACGGCGCCACCGGAGCGTCGGCGGCGGGGGATCGGTGCGAGCGACCCCGCGCGCTCGTGACGGCGGACGCGGCGCGGCCGACCGCGGAGCCGATGCCGCGGCCGGCGGCCACGATGCCGCGCGACGCGGAACCGGCGGCTCCCGCCACCGCTCCGCCGATGCGCTGCGCCGCCTCCGCCGCGCGGCGTTCCAGCCGTTCCGCTCCCTCGCGAGGCTCGAGAACCGGCGGCAGCGTCAGCGGCGGCGCGCCGAAGGCCTTGCGGGACGCGGCCACCACGCGGCGGCCGAGGATGTGGTTGCCGGTGCCGCCGATCGCCGCGCCGATGCCGAACGGCAGCGCCTTGCCCACGATCCCGCCGGTCGCGCGCGCCGCGAAGTGGTGGATGAACATCGTCTTGAGCCGGTCCACGAGCGGTCCCATGGCCGCCCGCGGCAGGGACTTCGTCACCAGCTCGCCCCAGTACGCGCTGCGTCCGACGCCCTTGCCGAGGGCCTGACCGGCCAGCTGGCGCAGCAGATCGACGCCCTCGGTGCCGAGCATGAGCGTCATCACGAGGGCCCTGGCGCGATCCGGGTCGTCGATCGCGATCCCGTGCACCTCCGCCAGCGACTGGGCGAACAGCGTGGTCGCCTCGAGGAAGCCCGCCGTCTCCGCGCCCGACAGCGCGAGGGTCACGCCCGTCCCGATGCCCGGCACGACGGCCGTGGCGCCGACGGCGGCACCGCCCGTGGTAACTGCGAGCAGATACCGGCGCTCGAGCATGCGGACGATCTGCTCGGGGGTGGCGTCGGGGTGGCGCAGCCGGATGGAGCGCAGATGCGCGAGCACGACCGGCCGCTGGATCGCCATCACCCGGTCAAGGGCGCGGACGGGCACGGGATGTTCCGGCGAGCCGTGCGGCGGGAGCCCGCCCTGCCACGGCGCGTTCTCGGGCAGCGAGTGGATCTTCGCGACCTTGTCGGACACGGGGCGATCCTACGCGGCGCGGGTGCGGGTCAGACGAACTGATTCGCCCGCGCGAGGTCCTCGGCGAAGTCCACCTCGACGGCGTACAGGTCCGAGATGTCCATCGGGAGCACGCGCAGGCCCTCTTCGGCGATCGCGAGCTCGAGCCCGCCCTCGAAGTAGTCCTGGTCGTCCACGCGCTGCAGGCCGCGGATGAAGGCGCGCTTGTCCGCGCGGGAGATGTAGTTAATGCCCACGGCCTCGCCGATGCCGCCGACGACCTGCTTGGAGAGCCGGTCGATGAAGCCGTCGGGGGAGACGGTGTACTTGACCTCTTCGTCGCTGACCTTGGCCGTGTTGACCGCGACGAACGACTGGTCGGCCTCGATGTGGGCGATCGCGCGGCCGAGCACGCGCGGATCGAACACGACGTCGCCGTTCATCCAGAGCACGCCGCTCTTGCCGGTCGCCTGCAGGGCGCGCAGCAGGCTCTTGGACGTGTTCGTCTGGTCGTAGCGCTCGTTGTAGACGTAGTTCGCGTCGGGGAAGCGCTCGACGATCTCCTCGGCGCGGTAGCCCACGACCGTGGTGATGCGGGCGTCGCTGCCGAACGCCGCGCGGATGTTGTCGTGCTGCTGCTGCATGATCGAGCGACCGTCGCTCAGCTCGGTCAGCGACTTGGGAAGCGCTCGTCCCAGCCGCGTGCCCATGCCTGCGGCGAGAATGACGGTCTGAATGCTCATGTCTCCACGCTCCCGATCGCGATTCACGGCGGATTCATGAAGAGTTCACCGTGACGAATGCTTGACAGGCTAGCGGCGATCACTGTGAAGGGGCACAATGTCACGCCGCGAGGCGGGGGATTGACACCGCGGGCGCGATCGTGCGTTGCGCGCGTGCCCGGGGGCGCAACGGCGCTCGGGTGGGTACGTTGGGACGGTGACGCCTCCAGCAGACGACAACACCGAGGCGCCCGAGGGGGCGATCCCGGCCGACCGGTCCGTCGAGGACGCACCCGCGACGGAGCGCTCGCCGAAGCGGCCGTCGCCGCGCTCCGGCTCGGCGCGGGCCACGCCGCGCTCCGGCGGGACCAAGACCTCCGCCGCACGCGCTCGTGCACCGCGCGGCGCGAGCGCGACCGGCGCGACGAAGACCGACGGTGCGACGGGCGGTGCGAAGGCCGGCGCGAAGAAGGCCGGCGCCGCGAAGGCTGGCGGTGCGAACAAGGCGGGCGAGTCCGCGCTGGCGGCCACCGCGCGCGAGGACGCCGCTACGACGGGCGCCGCGCGCACGGCCGCGCAGCGCCCGAGCGACTCCGCGGCGACCCGCGAGCCGGCCGGTCCCCACGGCGATGCCGCCGCCGAGGCGACCGGGGACGAGGGCACGCCGCGCGGGACCACAGCCCGCCGCGCGCCCGCGAGGAAGGCACCGGCGAAGGGGACGCGCGCACCCGCGGCCCGGACCCCGAAGCGCGCGACACCCGCCCGCGCCCGGACCGCGGCGAGCAAGCCCGCGCCGGAGAAGGACGTGGCCACTGAGCCGAGCGCCGCCGACCGCGACCTGTCGACGCAGCCCGTTCCGGTCGTCGGCCCGCAGGTGCGCGCCGTCGTCACCTCGGAGGAGCGCGCTCCCGCGATCTTCAAGCGCTCGGCCGACGCCGACGAGGGCGGCGGCGAGCGCGTCGAGGCTGCGTCGCCGGATCAGACCGCCGATGCGGGGGAGACCGGCGCGCCGACGGTCGCCGAGATGCGCGAGGACGCGCCCGCGCAGCCGCCCGTGCCGTCGATCCCGGCCGCTGTCGCCGCCGCGTCACCGGCGCCCAACGCCGAGTCGGTACCGGACACCGAGCCCGGGCCCGCACCGGACACCGAACCCGAGCCCGCGCCGGCACCGGACACCGAACCCGAGCCGGAGCCGAACACCGAACCCGAAACGGCTCGCGCGCCCGAGCCCGCGCCGAGCCCCGGCAGGTCGGCCGCGGTCGACGCGCTGCGGCTGCGCGGGGTCGTGAAGGCGTACGGCGGCGCCGACGCGGTCTACGGCATCGATCTGACCGTGCCCGCCGGATCGTTCTACGGCATCGTGGGGCCGAACGGCGCGGGCAAGACCACGACGCTGTCGATGATCTCGGGGCTGCTGCGGCCCGACGCCGGCACGATCGAGGTGTTCGGCATCGATCTGCAGCGCAAGGCGCGCGCGGCCAAGGCGCTCATCGGCGTGCTGCCCGATCGCCTGCGGACGTTCGATCGGCTCACCGGGCGCCAGCTGCTGTACTACTTCGGCGTGCTGCGCGGCCTCACCCCGCCGGTCGTCGCGGCGCGGACCGAGGATCTGGCGCGCGCCTTCGACATCGCCGACGCGCTCGGGCGGGTGGTGGCCGACTACTCGGCCGGCATGCGCAAGAAGGTGATGCTGGCGGGTGCGCTGATCCACTCGCCGCGGCTGCTGGTGCTGGACGAGCCGTTCGAGGCGGTCGATCCGGTCTCGGCCGCGAGCATCCTCGAGATCCTCTCGTCCTACGTCTCCCACGGCGGCACGGTGGTGCTCTCCAGCCACGGCATGGAGCTCGTCGAGAGCGTGTGCACGCGGGTCGCGGTGATCGTCTCCGGTCAGGTGCTGGCCGAGGGCACGGTCGACGAGGTGCGCGGGGAGATCTCGCTGGAACAGCGGTTCGTCGAGCTGTCGGCGGGCGGAGCGGGTGCGGAGGGGCTCGAGTGGTTGCACAGATCCTCCGACTGAGGCTCGACGTGCTCCTCGGCGCGCTGCGTGCGCCGGGTGCGCTGCTGCCGCGCGTCGCGGGCGCCGCCGTCGCGGTCGCGGCCGTGACGGTCGCGTGCGCGGGCGTGCTGGGCCTGGCCGGCGACTCGTCCGATGTGGCCGCGGCGCTGCTCACGCTCACGGGAGCGGCCCTCGTGCTGGGCTTCGCGCTCGCGCCGGTGATGAGCGGTGCGGAGGATCCCCTGGACCCGCGCCGCTTCGCGGTGATCGGCCTGGAGCCGCGCCAGCTGATCGCGCCGCTGGCGCTCGCGTCGCTCATCAGCGTCCCGACGGTAGTGCTCGTCGCGATCGACGTGTGCGCGGCGATCACGTGGGTGCGGATCGGAGTGGCGCCGGGGCTGGCGATCGGGGCCGCCGTGCTCCACGCCGCGACGTGCCTCGCCCTCGCGCGGCTCAGCTCCGCCTTCGGCACGCACGTGCTGCGGGGCCGGCGCACGCGCGAGCTCACGAGCCTGTTCGTGCTCGGCATCGTCGTGGTGGTGCTGCCCGTCGTCGTGTTCTTCTCCTCGCTCGACTGGCAGGGGCGCGTGCCCAGCCGCCTGCAGTCCGTGGTCGAGACGCTCGCAGCCACGCCGTTCGGCGCGGCCGCCGGCCTGCCGGGGGCGATCGCGTTCGGCTGGTCGGGCGCCGGCTGGACCGCGGCGCTCGCGATCCTCACCCTCGTCGCGGTCGCGCTGGGGTGGGCGTGGACCGTGCGCTGGACGATGACGACGATCGATCCGCCCGTCGACGACCGCGACCGCGCGGGCCTCGGCTGGTTCGCGGTGGCTCCCGCCACGCCGACGGGGGCGATCGCCGCGCGCAGCATCGTGTACTGGTTCGGCGACGCGCGGTACCTCGTGAACCTCGCGATCATCCCGATCGTCGGCCTCCTGCCGGTGGTCCCGCTGCTGGTCGCGGGCGTCCCCGGCGCCACCGCGGCGCTGGTGCCCGTGCCGATCATGGCGCTGTTCCTCGGCTGGGTCGCGCACAACGACGTCGCGTACGACTCGTCAGCGGTCTGGATGCACGTGACCGCGGGCGTCAGCGGGCTCGCGGACCGGATCGGGCGCCTCGTGCCGGTGCTGCTCATCGCGATCCCGACGCTGGCCGTCGCCATCCCCGTCGCGGCGAGCTTCCACGGCCGCTGGGCCCCGGTGCCCGCGTTCGTGGGCGTGGCCGCCGCGCTGTTCCTGGGCGGGCTGGGGCTGTCGAGCGTCGCCTCGGTGCTGGCGCCGTATCCCGTCTCGCGCCCCGGCGACAGCCCGTTCCGCCAGCCCCAGCGCACCGGATCGGCGGGCGTCGTCGCCCAGACGGCGGTGATGTTCGGTGCCGTGCTGCTGGCCGCGCCGACCCTGTGGCTCGCGTGGCGCGCGGTCACCGAGGACGTCGCGCTCGCGGCGGGCGCGCAGTGGCTGGGTCTCGGCACGGGAGCCGCCGTGCTGGTTCTCGGCGTGGCGGCCGGTGCCGTGCTGTGGAACCGCCGGGCGTACCGCGTGATGGAGTTCGCCGCCGCCACCTGATCCGGCGCCGTGGTCCGGGGGCGGAACTACAATCGACCCATGACCACACCCCTCGACTCCCCGGACCAGGGCGGCATCGGCCTGCTCGAGCGCGAGCTCGAGGAGCTCATCGAAGAGCAGAACATCGAGCCGGGCGATCACGAGCGCTTCTCCCACTACGTGAAGAAGGAGAAGATCCTCGAGTCGGCGCTCACCGGCAAGCCCGTGCGGGCCCTGTGCGGCAAGAAGTGGACACCGGGGCGCGACCCCGAGAAGTTCCCCGTCTGCCCGCAGTGCAAGGAGATCTACGAGTCCCTTCAGGACTGATCGCGATCAGGCGGCCCCCGCGTCGACGAAGACGGTGGGGATCGCCGGATCCGACTTGCTGAGCGCGAGGGCGCGCACCGGCAGCTCCTCGCGGACGCGGAGGTGGTGCTCGCGCGCGGCCGCGACGCCCGCCGGCCCCTCGTGGGCGGTGTCGATCTCGCCGTCGACGACGAGGGGAACCTGCAGGGCGCGCGCGTCGGGGTAGTCCGCCGGGGTCGCCGAGCGCTCGAAGCCGTCGGCGATCTCCACGAGCTCCTCGTACGCGATGCCGCGGTCCAGGCGCCGGAACGCGGTCTTCAGCCCGCCCTGCGAGCCCTTGTCCTGCGCCTTCTTCGCGACGGCGACCCAGCCGCCGGACGCGTCCTGGCGCGCCACGAGCTTGTAGACCATGCCGGCCGTGGGGTAGCCGGAACCGGTGACCACCGAGGTGCCGACGCCGTACGCGTCGACGGGATACGCGGCGAGGGCCGCGATCGCGTACTCGTCGAGGTCGCTGGTCACGGTGATCCGCGTGCCGGTCGCGCCGAGGGCGTCCAGCTGCGCGCGCACCTCGGCGGCCACGATCGCGAGGTCGCCCGAGTCGATGCGCACGCCGCCGAGCGTGGGGCCCGCCACGCGGATGGCCGTCTCGACGCCCTTCTCGATGTCGTAGGTGTCCACGAGCAGCGTGGTGTCGTGACCGAGCGCCTCGATCTGCGCGCGGAACGCGTCCTCCTCGGTGTCGTGCAGCAGCGTCCACGAGTGCGCCGCCGTGCCCATCGTCGGGATGCCCCACGTGCGCCCCGCCTCGAGGTTGCTCGTGGCGCCGAACCCGGCGATGTACGCGGCCCGCGCGGCGGCGACCGCCGACTGCTCGGCGGCGCGGCGGGCACCCATCTCGGCGAGCGGTCGCTCGCCGGCGGCGATGCTCATGCGCGACGCGGCGGTGGCGACGGCCGAGTCGTGGTTCAGCACGCTCAGCGCCAGGGTCTCCAGGACCACCGCGTCCGCGAACGTGCCCTCGACCGTGAGGATCGGGGAGCCGGGGAAGTACAGCTCGCCCTCGCGGTAGCCGGTGATCGAGCCCGTGAACCGGTAGTTCTCGAGGTAGCGCAGGGTGTCGCGGCTGACGACGTGATGGTCGGCGAGGTACTTCAGCTCCTCGTCGGCGAACCGGAACTCGCGCAGCAGGCCCAGCAGCCGGCCCGTTCCCGCGACGACCCCGAAGCGGCGCCCGCCCGAGAGGCGCCGCGCGAACAGCTCGAACATGGAGTGACGTGACGCGGTGCCGTCGCGCAGCGCGGCATCGATCATCGTCAGCTCGTAGCGGTCGGTCAACAGGGCGGTGGAGTCGCTCACGGCGTTCACTCTAGCGGCGGGGGCGCCGCCGCCAGCGACTACCCTGGAGGGGATGGATGACGCGCCGATCGGGATCTTCGACTCCGGGGTGGGCGGTCTCACGGTCGCCCGAGCGATCGGCGACCAGCTGCCGCGCGAGTCCCTGCTGTACATCGGCGACACGCTGCACTCGCCGTACGGCCCCAAGCCCATCGCGGACGTCCGCCGCTACGCGCTGGAGGTGCTCGACTCGCTCGTCGACCAGGGCGTGAAGATGCTCGTGATCGCCTGCAACACCGCCTCGGCCGCCATGCTGCACGACGCGCGCGAGCGGTACGACGTGCCGGTGATCGAGGTGATCCGCCCGGCCGTGCGCACGGCGATCGCGACGACCCGGACCGGCCGGATCGGCGTGATCGGCACCCAGGGGACGATCGGATCGGGCGCCTACCAGGACATGCTCGGCATCTCGCCGGGCGTCGAGGTGTTCACGGCCGCGTGCCCGCGGTTCGTCGAGTTCGTCGAGGCCGGCATCACCGACACCCCCGAGCTGCTCGCCGTGGCGGAGGAGTACCTCGCGCCGCTGCGCGCCGCCGACGTCGACACGCTCGTGCTGGGCTGCACGCACTACCCGTTCCTCACGGGGGCGATCAGCTACGTGATGGGACCGGAGGTGTCCCTCGTCTCCAGCGACAGCGAGACGGCGAAGGACGTGTATCGCGAGCTGGTCAGCCGCGACCTGCTCGCCGGCCCGGGCGCGACGCCGCGGCACGTGTACGAGGCCACCGGCGCCGACACCGCCACGTTCACGGCCCTGGCCAACCGCCTGCTCGGGCGCGAGGTGCGCGACGTGCGCCTCGTCCGCACCGGCGCCATCGACCTGCCCACGACCCGATAGGGAGATCATGACCGACACACCGCGCGCGGACGGCCGCGCCCTCGACGAGCTGCGGCCCGTCACGATCGAGCGCGGCTGGAGCGCGCAGGCCGAGGGATCGGCGCTCATCTCGTTCGGGCAGACCCGCGTGCTGGTGACCGCGTCGTTCACGAACGGGGTGCCGCGCTGGCTGACGGGCAAGGGCCGCGGCTGGGTCACCGCCGAATACGCCATGCTCCCGCGCGCCACCAACGACCGCAGCGACCGCGAGAGCGTGAAGGGGCGCATCGGCGGTCGCACGCACGAGATCTCGCGCCTGATCGGCCGCGCCCTGCGCGCCGTCGTCGACACGCGGGCGCTCGGCGAGAACACGATCGTGATCGACTGCGACGTGCTGCAGGCCGACGGCGGCACGCGCACGGCGTCGATCACCGGCGCCTACGTGGCCCTCGCCGACGCGATCGCGTGGGGACGTGACCGGGGCTTCATCGCGAAGAAGGCCGAGCCGCTGCGCGACTCCGTCGCCGCGATCTCGGTCGGCATCGTCGACGGCCGCCCGATGCTCGATCTGCCGTACGTGGAGGACTCGCGCGCGGAGACCGACATGAACATCGTGATGACGGGGTCGGGGGCCTTCATCGAGGTGCAGGGCACGGCCGAGGGTGCGCCGTTCGACAAGGCGGAGCTCGACGCGCTGCTCGAGCTCGGTGCCAAGGGCTGCGCGGACCTCACCGCGATCCAGCGGGCCGTGCTCGCGGAGGATCGCGCCGGCGCGGCGGGAGGCGCGACGACATGAGCCGCGTGGTGCTGGCCACCCACAACGCGCACAAGGTCGCGGAGTTCCAGGCGATCGTCGCCGAGATCCGTCCGGACCTCGAGGTGATCGCGTACGACGGCCCCGAGCCGGTGGAGGACGGCGTCTCGTTCGCCGAGAACGCGCTCATCAAGGCGCGCGCGGCATCCGCTCACACCGGGCTGCCGTCGCTCGCCGACGACTCGGGCATCTGCGTCCACGTGCTCGGCGGCGCGCCCGGCGTGTTCAGCGCCTACTGGGCCGGTCACGCCAAGAACGACCGCGCCAACCTCGAGCTGCTGCTCGACCAGCTCGCCGACATCCGCGATCCGCACCGCACCGCCCACTACAACTCGACGATCGCCCTCGTCACGCCCGGCGGCATCGAGCACACGGTCGAGGGCATCTGGCCCGGCCGCCTGGCCGACGCGCCGCGCGGCACGGGCGGGTTCGGCTACGACCCGATCTTCATCCCCGAGGGCCAGGACGGCGCGGAGCGATCGGTCGCCGAGCTGACGCCGCAGGAGAAGAACGCCGTGTCGCATCGCGCGCGCGCCTTCCGCGAGCTCGGCCCGCTGCTCGCCGCGCTCTAGCCTGCCCGCTGCTCGCCGAACCCGCCCTCGATCGCCGAACCCGCGGCCGATCCCGCGCGGGTTCGGCGATCGGGCGCGGGTTCGCGGGGAGGGGCTACTCCGCGACGACGTCGTCCGGCGTGAGGTCGGGGCGCAGGCCGCGCCAGCGCGGGTGGCGCAGGCTGCCGCCGGGCGTCCACTCGGAGAACTCCACCTCGGCGACGTGCTCGGGGGCGACCCAGCGCGCCAGGCGCGCCTGCGGGCGCGGCACCTCCGCGAACGGGCTCTCGTCGACCGGGCGCAGCAGCTCCTGCAGGCGGCGCAGCTCCCGATCGCCGAACCCCGTGCCGACCTTGCCGACGTAGCGCAGGCGATCGCCGTCGGGGATGCCGAGCAGCAGCGAGCCGATCGTGCCCTCGCGGTTGCCCTGACCGGGGTTGATGCCGCCGATCACCACGGACTGGGTGCGGGTGAGCTTGAGCTTGAGCCACTCCTCGCTGCGGGTGCCGCGCCGGTAGGGGGAGCGCGGGTCCTTCACGACGACGCCCTCCAGCTCGAGGGCGCGCGCGGTCTCCAGCGCGGCGTCGAGGTCCGCCGCCACCGGGGGCACGTCGATCGCCGGTCCGGGCGATCCGGCAATGCGCTCGAGTGCCTCCCGCCGCTCGGCGAGCGGGCGCCCGGTCAGGTCGCGGCCGTCCAGCTCCAGCACGTCGAACAGGTACAGGCGCACGGGCACGCGCGGCGCGACGGCCTGGATGTCGAGGGCCCGCGTGAGGTGCATCCGCTCCTGCAGGCGCGAGAAGCGGGGACGTCCCGCGGCGTCGAGGGCCACGATCTCGCCGTCCAGCACCGCTTCGTCGGCGTCGATCCGCGCCGCACCGGGATTCGAGAGCTCGGGGTACCGCAGCGTGATGTCGGTGCCCGATCGGGCGCGCAGGCGCAGCACCCCGCCGGTCCAGTGGGCGACGGCGCGCACGCCGTCCCACTTGAACTCGACCCACGCCTCGCCGCGGCGCCGGACGAGATCGCGCGCGGCGGGGATCGAGCCGGCGACGGCGAGCATGGGCGCGAACCGGTCGTCGCGCGGCGGGTCGGCCGGCTCGTCCAGCGGCGGCTCGCGCCACGCCACCACGGGCGGTCCGTCCGGCTGCGGCGCGCCGTGCGCGTCGGTCTTGGTGCGGTGCATGAGCCACGTCGACTTCTCGCCCGCGCCGTCGGTGCGGATCAGCGCGACCCGGACCGGGCCGCCCAGCGGGCCGCCGGGTCGGCCCGTGAGCGTGACGATGACCTCGTCGTCCCGCCACTTCTCGGTCTCGTACGTGCCGGCGTCCCAGATCGTCATGACGCCGGCGCCGTACTGGCCGCGGGGGATCACGCCGTGGAAGTCGAGGTACTCGATGGGGTGGTTCTCCGTCTGCACGGCGAGGTGGTTCTTCGACGTCGTCGCCGGCACGCCCTTGGGGACCGCCCAGTTGACGAGCACGCCGTCGCGCTCCAGCCGGACGTCCCAGTGCAGCCGCGTGGCGTGATGCTCCTGGATGACGAACCGGTTGCCGTGCGCCGGCGCGTCCGGGTGCGGCGATGCCGGCACCGGCTCGGGCGTGTGCTCGGCGCGGCGCTTGGCGATGTACGACGCCAGCGGGCCCTCGCCGCGGGGGAGGAGCGCCGCGAGCGGGTCGCCGATCCGTTCGGCGCGCTCGAGCACCTCGTCCAGCAGCAGGTGACGCAGGTCGGGATCGTCGAGCTCGTCCCAGGTGCGCGGCGCGGCGACCCACGGGCGGGCACGGCCGCGCAGCGAGTACGGGGAGATGGTGGTCTTTTTGCCGTTGTTCTGGCTCCAGTCCACGAACACCTTGCCGGGCCGGGCCGCCTTGCTCATCGTGCTGACGACGAGGTCGGGATGGTCCGCCTCCAGGGCGCGCGCGAGTTCGCGGGCGACCGCAGAGATCGCGTCGCTCGACTGCTCGCCGGTGAGCGCCGCGTACAGGTGGATGCCCTTGCTGCCGCTCGTGACGGGCAGCGGATCGAGACCCATGCCGGCGAGGATCGTCCGGGCCCATCGCGCCACCTCGGCGCACTCCGCGAGGCCGACGCCCGGGCCGGGATCGAGATCCAGCACCAGGCGGTTGGGGCCGCGTCGCTCCCCGCGGGCGTCGAAGGTCCACTGCGGCACGTGCAGCTCGAGGCTCGCGACCTGGGCGAGGTAGACGAGCGCGGCCGTCTCGTCGATGATCGGGTACTCCTTCGGGCCGCTCGAGTGCTCGATGCGCCGCCGCGGGATCCAGTCGGGGGCGCCCGCCTCCAGATCCTTCGCGAAGAACGACGGCGCCGGGTCGTCGGCCGTGCCGACGCCGTCCACCCAGCGCTTGCGGGTGACCGGGCGCCCCGCGAGGTGCGGCAGCATCAGGGGCGCGATGCGCGAGTAGTACCCGATCACGTCGCCCTTCGTGGTGCCGGTCTCGGGGTACACGACCTTGTCGAGGTTCGTGATCCGCACGTGCCGGGACCCGACCCGCACCGTCTGCGCCGCGCCGTCCCCACCCGCCATGTGCCCAGGGTACGGGCGGAGCGGGTGTCAAGGGCTGGTGTGACGCAAGTGAGAGGTGTTCACTGGGGGCATGCGATCGATCTGGAAGGGCGCGCTCACCTTTGGGCTCGTCAACGTGCCGGTGAAGCTCTACGCCGCCACCGAGGATCACGACGTGTCGCTGCACCAGGTGCACAACGCCGACGGCGGGCGGATCCGCTACCAGCGCAAGTGCGAGGTGTGCGGCGAGGTGGTCGCATACGCCGACATCGATCGCGCCTACGACGACGGCGAGCGCACCGTGGTGCTCACCGAGGAGGACCTCAAGTCGCTGCCGTCCGAGCGCAGCCGCGAGATCGACGTCGTCGAGTTCGTGCCGAGCGACCAGGTCGATCCGATCACGTTCGACAAGGCCTACTACCTCGAGCCGGACTCCAAGTCGCCCAAGGCGTACGTGCTGCTGCGCGAGACGCTCGAGCGCACCGACCGCACCGCGATCGTCCGCTTCTCGCTGCGTCAGAAGACCCGGCTGGCGGCGCTGCGGGTGCGGGGCGACGTGCTGATGCTGCAGACGCTGCTGTGGGCCGACGAGGTGCGGCAGGTGTCGTTCCCGGCGCTCGAGGACTCGCCGACGGTGAGCGAGAAGGAGCTGGAGCTGTCGGCGAACCTCGTGGAGAGCTACTCGAGCGACTTCGACCCCGAGGAGTTCGTCGACGAGTACCAGAAGGAGCTGCGCACGCTGATCGAGGCCAAGCTCGAGCAGGGCGACGCGATCGACACCGACGCCACGTTCGGGCGCGCGGAGGAGGAGTCCGGCGGCGAGGTCATCGACCTCATGGAGGCGCTGCGCGCGAGCGTCGAGAAGTCGCGGCAGACCAAGACCGCGAGCTGATCAGTCGACCTGCGGCTCGATCGCCGGCTCCGGCACCGCGGCGGCGAGCTCGCGGCGCACCGCGCGGCGCTCCCGGAAGTAGTGCCAGACCACGACGAGCGCCGTCCCGGCCACCGCCGCGAGCAGGATGAGATCGATGTACTGCGTGACGACGTTGCGCACCCACGGGATGTACGCGATGACGTAGCCCAGCATCGTCAGGCCGACGCCCCAGATCACCGCGCCGATGAAGTTGTACAGCGTGTAGCGGCGCCACGGCATGTGGCCGATGCCCGCCGCCACAGGCGCGAACGTGCGCACGATCGGCACGAAGCGCGCCACGATGATCGTCATACCGCCGAAGCGCTGGAAGAACGCGTTGGTGCGGGCGACGTTCTTGCGGCTGAACAGGCCCGAGTCCTTCCGCTCGAACAGCGCCGGCCCACCCTTGTGCCCGATGAGATAGCCGACCTCGCCGCCGGCGAACGCCGCGAGGCCGATCAGCAGAGCGACGCCCCAGATGTCGACGCCGAACACGAGGTTGGTGTGGGTGAGCAGTCCCGCGATGATCAGCAGCGTGTCGCCCGGCAGGATGAAGCCGACGAGCAGCCCCGTCTCGGCGAACACGATGAGACACACCACGAGCAGGGCCCAGGGGCCGGCGATCGTGATGATCGTCTCGGGATCGAGCCAGGGGATGAGGGCAGTCTGATGCACGGGGGAGTTCCTGTCTGAAGGAAACGAGACGGCGACGTGATTGCTCACCGCCCGTGCGGAAGGTGGGACTCGAACCCACACGCCCAGAGGCACAGGAACCTAAATCCTGCGTGTCTACCGGTTTCACCACTCCCGCGAGCCGTGCGATCAGTCTACTGACGGCACCCGACGCCGAGCAGGGGGATGTCCCCACGTTCCGCGGGGCGGGGAGCGCGGTCAGTCGGTGACGCGCACCACGAGGTCGGCACGCGCGGCGGTGGAGGCGATGAGCTCCGCGTTCGCCTGATCGCTGCCGAGCGAGCGCTCCCGCGCCTCCTCGGGCGACCGGCCGAACCGCTCGTGCCGGGCAATCAGCCACTCGAGCCGCTGCTCCTCGGACGGGGCGAGGAACCAGACCTCGTCGATCAGGTCGCGCGCCCGCTGCCACGGCGACCGGTCGAGCAGCAGGTAGTTGCCCTCGGTCACCACGAGCGGCGTCTCGGGGCGCACGGGGATCGCCGAGCCGACGGGCTCCTCGAGGTCGCGCCGGAAGACGGGGGCGTAGATGATGTCGTCGTCGCCGGCCTCGACGCGCTCGCGCTGCTCGCGGATCCGCCGCAGCAGCGCGACGTAGCCGTGCCCGTCGAAGGTGTCGTGCGCGCCCTTGCGCGCGTGGCGACCCAGATCGTGCAACACGGCGTCGGCGAGGTGGAAGCCGTCCATCGGCACGAGCACGGCGGTCTGCGGGCCGAGGCGATCGACCAGCCGCTCGGCGAGCGTCGACTTGCCGGCACCCGGCGCGCCGGTCAGCCCCAGCACCCGCCGCCGACCGTCCGCGGCCAGCGCCTGCGCGCGCCGCAGCAGCTGCGTGAATGTCATCGTCTCGACGGTCGGGGTGCTCACGGATGCCTCATCTCGGTTCCAGGGGGATGTTGCGGATCGCCGACAGCCAGCTCCGCGGGCCGACGAAGGTGCAGCGCGTGGCCGCCACCTCGCTGGCGAAGGCGATCCGCGCGCGGATTCCGGCGCCCCGCGCCAGCGCGAACGCGTACGCGCCGTGGAACACGTCGCCGGCGGCGAGCGTGTCCACGACCGGCACGGTCGGCACGGCGAGCTCGTCCTCCGATCCGCCGCTCCACCACCGTACCGGCGCGCCGCCGGCGGTCGTGACGACGGTGGGCACGCCCATCTGGCGGATCCGTGCCCGCGTCGCCGCCGCGTCCTCGGCGCCGGGGGCGCGGAGATCCGCCGACGCCACGACGTCCGATGCTTGCGGGAGCAGGTGCGCGAAGACCGGCTTCCAGCGGCCGGCGTCGACGACGATCGGCAGGGCGGCGCGTGCGGCGCCCTCGGCCATCGCCCGCGCCAGCTCGGGGTGGTGGCCGTCCACCAGCAGCACATCGGCGGACGAGAGGAAGTCCGTGACGGCCGCGGAGTCCGGCGCCGGCACGACGAGGCCCGCGGCATCCCCGCCGATGACGGATCGATCGCCGGACGACTCGGTGACGGCGACCGACGACACGGGAGCGACGTCGGACAGGTCCGGCGCGACGTCCACGACCCGCACGCCGGCGGCCTCCAGATCGTCGGCGATGGCGCGCGCCACGGTCCCCGATCCCAGCGCCGTGACGAGGGTGGCCCGCCCGCCGAGCGCCGCGAACGTGACCGCGGCGTTCGCGGCGGGCCCGCCCGCGGCGACGAACTGCGCCCGCGCCGTGATCTTCTCGTTCCGCCCGGGCGGGTCGTCGACGCGGTGGATGACGTCGAGCGTGGCGAGCCCCGCGAACACGCCGCGGGGCTCGCGATCACGCACCACCCGCCGCCTCGAGCTCGGTCGGCCGCTCGGCGCCCGTCATGAGCGCGACGACCTCCGACATCGAGCGCTGCGTCGGATCGACGACCGCCGCGCGCCGCCCCAGCCGGTGCACGTGGATGCGGTCGGCGACCTCGAACACGTGCGGCATGTCGTGGCTGATGAGCACGACCGGGATCCCGCGATCGCGGATCGAGCGGATCAGCTCGATCACCTGCCCCGACTCGCGAACGCCGAGCGCCGCCGTGGGCTCGTCCATGATGATGACGCCGCGTCCGAACGCGGCCGCGCGCGACACGGCCACCCCCTGCCGCTGGCCGCCCGAGAGGGTCTCGACGGGCTGCGTCACCGAGGTGATGCCGATCTTGAGCCCGGCCAGGTGCTTCTCCGCCTCGGCGCGCATCGCCGGCATGTCCAGCCGCCGGAACAGCGAGCCCATGATCCCCTTGCGCCGCAGCTCGCGCCCCAGGAAGAGGTTCGATGCGATGTCGAGCGCGGGGATGACGGCCAGATCCTGGTACACGGTCTCGATGCCGTGTGCGCGCGCGTCGCCGGTGCTGCGGAAGTGCACCACCTCGCCGTTCACGCGGATCTCGCCCTCGTCGGGCACGACGGCGCCGGCGAGCGCCTTGATGAGACTGGACTTGCCCGCGCCATTGTCGCCGATCACCGCCAGGACCTCACCCGCGCGCAGGTCGAAGTCCGCGCCGTTGATGGCGGTCACGCTTCCGTAGCGCTTCACGAGCCCGCGCGCCTGCAGGGCGAGGGGCGCGGTCGTCGTCTGTTCGCTCACGATCTCTCCACTTCCTAGCGGGCGTTGCGTCGCCGCATGAACTGGTCGACGGCCACCGCGACCACGACGAGGATGCCCGTCGCGACGTTCTGGTAGAGGTTGTCGACCCCGGCGAGGGTCAGGCCGTTGCGCAGCACGGCCACGATGAGCGTCCCGATGAGTGTGCCGAGCACGCCGCCGCGCCCGCCGAACAGGCTGGTGCCGCCGATGACGACCGCGGTGATGGTCTCGAGGTTCGCGTTCTGGTACGCGTTCGGATCGGCGTTGGGGATCCGGCCCAGCGCGGCCCACGCCGCGATCATCGCGATCACGCCCGCGATGACGTACACCGACAGCAGGGTGCGGTTCACCTTGACCCCGGACAGCTGCGCGGCGGTGGGGTTGCCCCCGACGGCGTAGACGTGCCGGCCCCACGCCGTCTGCGTCAGCGCGTATCCGACGACGAGGTACACGATCACGAGCGCGAACACCCCGTACGTGGTCACGAACCCGCCGATGTTGACGGTCGTGCCGAGGAAGGTCAGCAGCGGGTCGCTGACGGGGAAGGTCTGGGACCCGGCGAACAGGCGCGTCGCCGCCACGATCGCCGTGAACGCGCCGAGCGTCACGATGAACGGGGGCAGCCGGAGCCCCGTGACCAGCGCGCCGTTCAGCGTGCCGAGCGCCACGCACACGATCAGGGTGATGAGCAGGGCGCCGACCGCGCCGAACGATCCGGCCGCCTGCGCGAGCACGATCGTCCCGAGCACCGCGATGGCGCCGATCGACAGATCGATGCCGGCGGTCAGGATGATGAGGGTCTGCGCGACCGCCAGGATCCCGATGACGACGGACTGCTGGAAGATCAGGGACACGTTCCCCGGGGTGAGGAAGCGCGGGGTGATCGCCGTGAAGACGATGATCGCCACGACGAGCGCGACGGTCGAGCCGAACAGCGGCGCGTGGACCAGCCGCGACAGCACGCGTCGCGAGGGCGGCGGGGCCGTGGGCGCCGCCATGGTGGGTGTGGTGCTCATGGAGTCGTTCATCCTTCCGTCCCGGCCGGGCGGGCCGCCCTCCCGACGGCCCACCCGGCGGAGAGGTTCATCCCCAGCAGTTCTCCGCGCCCCAGGCGGTGTCCTTCGACTCGATGCCGTCCATGGGCTGATCGGTGATCAGCACGGATCCGGTGTCGTTGAACCCGGCCGGCGGCTTGGTGCCGTCGGTGGCGTAGGCGACGATCGCCTCGACGCCCTGCTCCGCCATGCGGGTGGGGAACTGCATGACCGTTGCGCCGATCACGCCGGCCTTGACGTTCTCGACACCGGTGCACGAGCCGTCGATCGACCCGATGATGATCTGGTCCTCGAGTCCGGCGGCCTTGATGGCGGCGTATCCGCCGGCCGCGGCCGGCTCGTTGATGGTGTAGAGCGCGTTCGCCTCCGGCGCGCGCTGGAGCAGGTTCTCCATCGCCGTCTGCGCCTTGGTCTGGTCGCCGTTCGTGCTCTCCATGCCGAGCACCTCGGGCGAGTCCTCGGTCAGGCCCATGCCTTCGAGGAAGCCGTCGTGGCGGAAGGTGTCGACCGTGCCACCCGGGGTGCCGTCGAGCATCAGGACCTTGGGCTCGGTGTCGCCGAGCGCCGCCTTCACCCACTGACCCTGGGCGACGCCCGCGGCGTAGTTGTCGGTCGCGAACGTCGCGTCGACCGCGTCCTCGGGGTCCGTGGCGGTGTCGAGGGCCACGACGAGCACGCCCGCCGCGCGCGCCGACTCGATGGCGGCGAGGATGCCGGACGACGAGTTGGGCGTGATCATGATGCCGTCGACGCCCTGGCTCACGAGGTTCTCAATCGCGGCGACCTGGCCCTCGTTGTCGCCGTCGAACGCGCCGGCGAGCGCGATCAGCTCGGCGCCGGCCTCGTCGGCCGCCTCCTGCGCCGCCTCGCGCATCTTCACGAAGAACGGGTTGGAGTCGGTCTTGGTGATGAGGCCGATCTTGATCTCGTCATCGCCGCCGCCACCGTCGCCATCGCCGCCCGCGGGCGCGGACGTGCTGCAGGCGGCGGTGCCGAAGAGGAGGGCTGTGGCGGCCAGCGCGGCCGCGGAGAGCCGCAACCGCTGGGAAAGCATGCGCTTCATGGGGAGAACTCCTTTGATCTCGCAGGGACGTCGGTGTCCTTGGCCGTCACGATACGTCGACGCAAGCGCTTGCGCAAGCGCTTTCGCATCGCGCCGTCGTGCTGTTAGGGTGAGCGCGACGCGGCGATCAATGGCGAGAGGAGCGCATCGTGGTGACCATGGACGAGGTCGCGCGGCGCGCGGGCGTCTCGACCAGCACCGTCTCCCACGTGCTCAACGGAACCCGGCACGTCAGCCCCGAGACGCATCAGCGCGTGATGCAGGCAGTCTCCGAGCTGGGGTACCGCCGCAACACGGTGGCGCGCACGCTCGCCGGGGGCAGCTCGCACACCATCGGGCTGGCGATCTCCGGTCTGACCAATCCCTACTTCGGGCCGCTGCTGCACGCGATCGAGCGACGCGTGTCCGAGGCGGGGTACGTCCTCGTGCTGGGCGACACGCACGACGAACCCGGCATGGAGCGCCGCGTGATCGAGTCGCTCCTCGATCGGCGCGTCGACGGTCTCATCGTCGCACCGTCGCCCGGCTTCCTCGACGACGCGCACCGCGTGATCGACGAGCAGACGCCGATGGTCCTCATCGACCGCTCGCTGCCGCTGGAGTGCGATCAGGTGATCCCCGAGAACCGCGAGTCGGTGCGCCGGCTGACCGATCACCTGCTCGATCACGGGCACGAGCGGATCGCCGTCGTCACCGGTCTGGCGGGGCTCGACTCGTCGCGCGACCGCGAGGCGGGCTATCGGCAGGCGATGGCCGAGCGGGGGATCCCGGTCGACGAGGCGCTCGTCCTGCCCGGCGAATCCGCCGCCCGCACCGCCGAGCTCCGTGTCGCCGAGGCGCTGGGCCGCCCGAACCCGCCCACCGCGATCCTCAGCCTCAACAACGCGATGACGATCGGTGTGATCCGCGCGATCGCCTCCGCCGGTCGGGCCATCCCGGACGACATCGCCCTGGCCGCGTACGACGACTTCGAGTGGAGCGATCTGTTCCAGCCCGGACTGACCGCGGTGGCCCAGGACGTGGCGCGCATGGGTCGCGAGTCCGTCGACCTGCTCCTCGCCCGGATCGGCGGCGGCGGGGAGGAGCCCGTGCGCCGCGTCATCGAGACGACGTTCCACATCCGCACGTCCTGCGGATGCGCCCCGACCTCCTGAGAGGACACGCATGCCCATCGCCACCCCCGACCAGTACGTCGCCATGATCGACAACGCGAAGGCCCGCGGTTTCGCGCTGCCCGCGATCAACGTGACGAGCTCGCAGACCCTCAACGCCGCGCTGCAGGGCTTCGCCGACGCCGAGAGCGACGGCATCATCCAGGTCTCCCTCGGCACCGCGCTGTACCTGTCGGGGGCGCGCGTGCAGGACCGCGCCGCCGGTTCGCGGGCGCTCGCCCTCTACGCGCACGAGGTGGCGCGCAGGTACGGCGTCACCGTCGCGCTGCACACCGATCACTGCCCGGCCGAGCACCTCGACGACTGGGTGCGGCCGCTGCTGGCCGACGCCATCGAGCGCGTCGGGCGCGGCGAGGATCCGCTGTTCCAGTCGCACATGTGGGACGGATCGGCGGTGCCGCTGGCGGAGAACCTGCGGATCGCCGAGGAGCTGCTCGAGCTCAGCGGCCGCGCGCGCACGCTGCTCGAGATCGAGGTGGGCGTCGTCGGCGGCGAGGAGGACGGGATCTCGCACGAGATCAACGACGAGCTGTACTCGACGGTCGACGACGCGCGGGCGACCGTGCGCGCGCTCGGGACGGGGGAGAAGGGGCGCTATCTCACGGCGCTGACGTTCGGGAACGTGCACGGCGTGTACCACCCGGCCTCCGTGCACCTGCGGCCCGAGATCCTCGGCGACATCCAGCGGGCGATCGGCGCGGAGGTCGGCAGGGAGCGACCGTTCGACCTCGTCTTCCACGGCGGATCGGGATCATCGCCCGAGGAGATCGCGGCCGCGGTCGCGCACGGCGTGGTGAAGATGAACATCGACACCGACACCCAGTACGCCTTCACCAGCGCCATCGCCGGCCACATGTTCTCGAACTGGAACCGGGTGCTCAAGGTCGACGGCGGGTACGGCGACAAGAAGGCGTACGATCCGCGCTCCTGGGGCAAGCCCGCCGAGTCCGCGATGGCGGCCCGCGTCGTGGAGGCGGCGCAGCAGCTGGGATCGGCGGGCAACGCGCTGCGCTGAGCCCGCGCGGGGATCCCCGCGTTCGGCGGGCTGTGGATAACTTCCGCGGGCGATCGCCGTGTTGTGTGAGGATCCCGGCGTGGACTCCCTGCCAGCCGAGCTCGTCGATCGCGTCCGGCGGCGTCTGCGCGAGGACGGCATTGATCCGGCCCGCGATGCCGCCGGGGCGCACCACGCCGTGGCGGCCGAGGTGCGACGGCACAGCGACCTCGCGCTCGCCCGCGGGGTGGCGCCGGTCGACGACGAGCCTCGGGTGGTGCGCGCGCTGCTCGCGTCGATGAGCGGGTGGGGACCGCTCGACCCGTACCTGTCGGATCCCACCGTCGAGGAGCTGTGGATCAACGCGCCCGACCGCATCTTCCTGGCGCGGGCGGGCGTGACCGAGCGGGTGCCGCTGCGGCTCACGGACGACCAGGTGCGCGACCTCGTCGAGCGGATGCTGCACGCGGCGGGCCGGCGCGTGGATCTGTCACAGCCGTTCGTCGACGCCTCGCTGCCCGACGGCTCCCGGCTGCACGTCGTCATCCCCGATGTCACGCGCCGGCACTGGTCGGTCAACATCCGGCGCTTCCTGACCGGGTATCGCACGCTCGACGACCTGGTGCGCACGGGATCGCTCGACGCGAGCGGCGCGGACCTGCTGCGGGCCGCCATGCGCGACGGCCGCAGCGTGATCGTGTCGGGGGCGACGCACAGCGGCAAGACCACCCTGCTGGCGGCGCTGCTGGCCGCCAGCGGCGGCGCCCGCATCGTCACGGTGGAGGAGACCTTCGAGCTCGGCGTCGACGCGCCGGACCTCGTCGCGCTCCAGGGCCGCCAGCCGAGCCTGGAGGGGACGGGCGAGATCACGCTGCGCCGGCTGGTCAAGGAGGCACTGCGGATGCGTCCCGACCGCCTCGTGGTCGGCGAGGTGCGCGATGCCGAGGCGCTCGATCTCGTGCTCGCCTTGAACACGGGCGTGCCGTGCGCGGCCACGATCCACGCGAACTCGGCCGCCGAGGCGCTCGCGAAGCTCGCGATGCTGCCCCTGCTGGCGGGGCGCAACATCGACCGCGACTTCCTGCTCCCCGCGATCGCCGGCGGCGTGGACCTCGCGGTGCACTGCGAGCGCCTCCCCGACGGATCCCGCCGCATCGCCGAGATCGCCCGCGTCACCGGCCGCATCGTCGGCGACGCCGTCGAGACCGAGACCGTCTACCGCGCCGCGGCGCCCGCCGCGCCGATCCGGCTGCCGGCCCCCGCGGCCGAGGGCGCGTGGATCGACGCCGACACGAGGGTGGTGAGCTGGTGACGGTGCTGCTCGGCCTCACGCTCGCGGCGGGGATCCTGCTCGTCGTCTCGCCGTGGCTGTGGCCGCCGCGCCCGGAGCCGGAGCGCCCGGCATCGACGGGCGGCGCGGCCCGGCTGCTGGAAGCGGCCGGGTTCGCGCACGTCCCGCCGCGCGTGCTGTACGCCGGCTGCGTCGTCGGCGGCGCGATCGCGGGGGCGGTCGCGTGGCTGGCGACCGGGGTGCCCGCGCTCGCCGCCGCGGCGCTCGTGGCCGGGGGCGCGGCGCCGATCGCCTGGCTGCGATCGCGCCGCCTCGCGCTCGCGCGCGCCCGCCGGGGTCTGTGGCCCGACGTCTGCGACCTGCTCATCTCCTCGGTGCGCGCCGGGATGTCGCTGCCGGACGCGATCGGCAGCCTGGGCGAGTCGGCGCCCGCCCCGCTGCGCGGGCCCTTCGCCGCGTTCGCGCGCGACATGGCGGCGTCCGGACACTTCGACTCCAGTGCCGACCGGCTCAAGCAGGCGCTCGCCGATCCGCTCGCGGATCGCATCGTCGAGACGCTGCGCATGGCCCGTCAGGTCGGCGGCACCGAGCTCGTCCCCGTCCTGCGTGCCCTGTCCGCGTCCGTCCGCGCCGAGGCCGCGCTGCGCGCGGAGGTCGAATCCCGCCAGTCGTGGACGCGCGGCGCCGCCGTGCTGGGCGTCGTCGCGCCCTGGGTCATCCTCGTGCTCCTCGCCTCGCGCCCGGAGGGGGCGGTGGCGTACTCGAGCCCGGAGGGGGTCGCGCTCATCCTGGCCGGCGCGGTCATCTCGTTCGTCGCGTACCGCTTGATGATCCGGATCGGGCGCCTCCCGGAGCCCCGCAGGTGGTTCGCATGAGCATCCTCACCGACGCCGCGATCGCCGTCCTGCTGGGCGCGGCGTTCGGTGCCGGCGTGTGGACGCTCCTCGCGCTCGTCCCGAGGTGGGGCGCCGTGCCACTCGGCCGGCGCATCGCGCCGTACATCCGCGACGTCACCGACCCGGCGGGCACCACCCTCCACGACGGCGCCGTCGACCCCGGTGCCGCGCTCGCCGGGGGTGCCCGTGCCGCGTGGCTGCGGCTGCGCGCCAGCGTGACGCGGGCGCTCGGCGGCGGCGACAGCGTCGCACGCCGCCTGCAGCAGGCGGGGCGCGACCCCGACGTCGCCGCCTTCCGCGGGCGCCAGCTGGGCTGGGCGATCGGCGCCGCGGCGGCCGGCGGCGCCCTGACCGTGGCGCTCGCCCTCGCGGGCCGGTTCACGGGGGCCGCCGTCCTGCTGCCCGTCGTGGCCGGGGCGGCGGGCGCGATCGGCTGCGATCTGCTGCTGACGGCGCGTGCGCGCGCCCGCACCGCGCGCATCGCCGAGGAACTGCCCACCATGCTGGAGTTCCTCGCGCTGTGCCTGGCCGCGGGCGAGGGCATCCTCGACAGCATCCGCCGCGTGTCGGCGGTCGGCGCGGGGGAGCTTACGCTCGAGCTGCGGCGCGCCGTGATCGAGGTGGGGACGGGCGCGAGCCTGGGCGAGGCCCTCACGGCGCTGGCACGCCGCGTCGACGTCGCCGCCGTGAGTCGGGCGATCGACCAGCTGGTGGCCGCGATCGACCGGGGAGCGCCGCTCGCCCAGACGCTGGAGGCGCAGGCCGTCGACGCGCGCGAGGAGGCCAAGCGCACGCTGATCGAGCAGGCGGGGCGGCGCGAGATCGGCATGCTCGTCCCGCTCGTGTTCGGGCTGCTGCCGCTGTCGGTGATCTTCGCGGTGTTCCCGGGGATCGTGATGCTGCGCATCGGGCTGTAGCCGAGGGACGGAATCGGACGCAACAGGAAGGAAAGACCCATGACGGAGTACGACGGGGAGGGGCGCGGGCTCGCGGGCGATGAGCGCGGCGATGTGCCCGGATGGGTGCTCGTGACGCTCATGACCGCGGGGCTCGTGGTCGCCATCTGGGCGCTTGCCGGCCCGGCGCTGTCGGGGCTGTTCGAGCAGGCGATCTCGAGCGTCGGCGGGCTGTGACCACGACACCCGCCACGGCCCGGGGGAGGCCTTCTCCCCGGCTCGCGGACGACGAGCGCGGATCCGCCGTCGTCGAGTTCGTGCTGGTGGGCGCGCTGCTGACCGTGCTCACCCTGGCGGTGCTGCAGCTGGGCTTCGCGATCTACGTCCGCAACGTCGTGCACGACGCGGCCGTGGAGGGCGCGTATCACGCCGCCCTCGCCGACACCCCGGTGCAGGCCGGCGCCGCGCGGGCGGGGGAGATCATCGCGCGCGCGGTGGGTGAGGACTACGTGCAGGAGGTGTCCGCGGGGGACGTGAGCGTGGCGGGGGTCGAGTCGGTGAGCGTCACCGTGCGCGCGACGCTGCCGCTCGCGGGGCTGCTGGGCGTGCCGCGGGGGCTGGAGGTGACGGCCCATGCGCCGCGTGAGTCGCTGGGCTGAACCCGGGGCGCACCGCCGGGACGCCGACACCGCCGGCGACCGGGAGCGCGGATCGGCGTCGCTCGAGTTCATGACGGTCGGCGTGCTGCTTCTCGTGCCCCTGGTGTACCTCGTCGTGGCTCTGGGTCTCGTGCAGAACCACGCCCTGGGAGCGGAGGCGACGGCGCGCTTCGTCGCCCGCGCGATCGCCCAGGCGAGCGATGCGGCCGATGCCGCGCGCCGCGCGGACGCCGCGATCGCCGGGATCTCGACGGAGTACGGCATCGACCCCGAGCGCACGGAGGTCGGCATCGTGTGCGATCCGGCAGGCCCCGAATGCCCGTCCGCGGGCGCGACCGTCGTGGTCACCGTGCGCACCGAGCTGACGCTGCCGCTCGTGCCGGAGATCCTCGGCCTCGATCGCCTCGCGGTGATCCCCATCGAGGCCAGCTCGGGACAGAAGGTCTCGCGCTTCTGGAGCGCGGGATGATCGCCCGGTCGATCCGGCACATCCGGCGGGCCCGCGCCGTCCGCCGACGTCTGGCAGAGGACGAGCGCGGCAGCGTGCTGCTGCTCACCCTCGGGTACGCGCTGCTCGCGATCGCCCTCATCGTGGTGTGCGTCGACGCGACGGCGCTCTACCTCGCGCAGAAGCGGCTGGACGCCCTCGCCGACGCCGCGGCGCTCGCCGGTGCCGACGGCTTCACCATCACGGTCGGCGCCGACGGACCGCAGGCGCTGCTGGACGCCGCCGACGTGCGCGAGCAGGCCCAGGCGATCGTCGACCTCACGGGGGAGGGGGCGACGCTGGTCGCCGCCACGACACCCGATGGGCTCTCAGCTCGCGTGACGGTGGCCGATACGTGGCATCCGCCGGTCCTGTCGCCGTTCGTCCCGGGCGGCGTGCCGCTGGAGGCGACGGCGACCAGCCGCACGGCCCTGAACTGACAGGCGGCCTCAGCGCTCGGGTGCGTAGCGCGGCAGCCACCGCAGGAACGCCAGCGCCCCGAGCAGCCCGATCGCGCCGATCGCGCCGGTTGCCGCCGACAGCGACACGAGCGCGGTCAGGCCCGAGACGATGAGCGGCGTGGCCGCGCCGCCAGCATCGGTGATGGTCCGCCACGCGCCCAGGAACGTCGCCGGCTCGTCCTGCGGCGCGACGTCCGCGCCCACCGTGAGGAGGATGCCGCTCGAGAGGCCGTTGCCGACGCCGATCACGATCGCGAACACCCCGAACCACAGCGTCGCCTGCGTCAGGTCGTGCGTGAACGCGAGGGCGAGCAGGGCGCCGCCCATCAGGACGGCAGACGGGACGGCCGCCCAGATCCGGCCAAACCGATCCATCACCTGGCCGCTGACGTAGAACAGCGCGAAGTCCAGCGCGCCCGCCACGCCGACCACGAGGGCGATCGTGGACGCGTCGAGTCCGATCGACACGCCCCACAGCGGCAGCACCGTCTGGCGCGCCCCGCGCACGGCGGCGAGCGATGCGGCGGCCGCCCCGAGCCGGGACAGCACCCGGCGGTTGCGCCACATGGTGCGGAACACGCCGACGCGCTCCGCCGTGGGGATCGAGCCGGTCACCGGCTCGCCGGTGTCCTCCGCGATCGCGTCCGCGTCGCGGGCCGGAGGCGGCGACGCGATGCGCGTCTCCGGGTCCGGGCCGAACGTGACGAGCAGCCCGACGCCGATCATCATCGCGCCGAAGAACCAGATGCTGGCGCGCTCCGTGCCGAAGCCGGCCAGCAGCGCCGCGGCGACGAACGGCCCCGTGAACGCCCCGAGGCGGAACGATCCCCCGAGCAGCGACAGGGCGCGGGCCCGATACGCGAACGGCACGCGCGTGGTCATGAAGGCGTGGCGCGCCACGGCGAACGACGCGGCGAAGAACCCCATCCCGAGCGACGCGAGGGCGAGAAGCGGCACGTTGCGGGCGAAGAGCATCACGATCGCCCCGGCGAGGGACCCGACCGCGGCGATCGACATCGCCGTCCGCTCCCCGGCGCGCGCCACGAGCCAGCCGGCGGGGATGTTGCCGAGCAGCTGCCCCACGACCAGCGCCGCCGGCACGAGCGCGGCCGCGGCCAGCGGGGCGCCGAACTCCGCGGCGATCACGGGCAGGAGCGGGACGATCGCGCCCTGGCCGACCGAGTACAGCGCGGTGGGCCCGTAGATCATCGGCGCGAACCGCAGCAGCGTGCCCTTCACCCCGCCGTCGTCGGAAGCGGGAGGGGAGGTCACCCGGTCCACGTTACTCCGCGCCGTCGCCCGCGCCCGCGCCGACGCGGCGGCTCCCAGCGGCCGCCCGGTAGGCTGGAGGGGACATGATTGAGCTCGATCTCTCCGCCGACATCCAGGCGCTGCGCACCACGTTCGCGAACATCCGAGAGGTGGTCGATGTCGACGCGCTGCGCGCCGACGTGGATCGTCTGGAGCAGGAGGCCGCCGATCCAGAGCTGTGGAGCGATCAGGCCAACGCGCAGAAGGTGACGAGCGCGCTCAGCCGCGCCAAGGCACAGCTCGCCAAGGTCACGAAGATCGAGAGCCGGCTCGACGATCTCGAGGTGATGGTCGACCTCGCCAACGAGATGGAGGACGAGGAGGCCGCGCAGGAGGCGCGCACCGAGCTCGCCGCGCTCGAGAAGGCGATCGGCGATCTCGAGGTGCAGACGCTGCTCGACGGCGAGTACGACGATCGTGCCGCGGTCGTGACGATCCGCTCGGGCGCGGGCGGCGACGACGCCACCGACTTCGCCGAGATGCTCATGCGCATGTACCTGCGGTGGGCCGAGCGCCACGGCTACCCGGTGAAGGTCATGGACACCTCCTACGCGGAGGGCGCCGGCATCAAGTCGGCGACGTTCGAGGTGGACGCGCCCTACGCATACGGCACGCTGTCGGTCGAGGCCGGCACGCACCGCCTCGCCCGCATCAGCCCGTTCGGCTCCGCGGACAAGCGGCAGACGTCGTTCGCCGCCGTCGAGGTCATCCCCGTCATGGAGGAGGCCCAGGAGGTCGACATCCCCGAGAGCGACATCCGCGTCGACGTGTTCCGCTCGTCGGGCCCGGGCGGCCAGTCGGTCAACACCACCGACTCGGCCGTGCGCATCACGCACCTTCCGACCGGCATCGTCGTGTCGATGCAGAACGAGAAGTCGCAGATCCAGAACCGCGCGGCCGCCATGCGCGTGCTGCAGACCCGCCTGCTGCTGCTGCAGAAGGAGGAGGAGGCCGCGAAGAAGAAGGAGCTCGCCGGCACGATCACCGCGAGCTGGGGCGATCAGATGCGCTCCTACTTCCTCTACGGCCAGCAGCTGGTGAAGGACCTGCGCACCGGATACGAGGTCGGCAACCCCGCCACCGTGTTCGACGGCGACCTGGACGGCCTGATCAACGCCGGCATCCGCTGGCGCAAGCGCAAGATCGAGGACTGACCCTCCACACCCCCGAAGCCCCGGCCCCGCGCCGGGGCTTCGCCGTCCCCGGCGCGCGCTCGTGCTGCCCGCGCCCCGCGTGCTGCCACCACACCGCGAGACTGCATCTTTGCGCCGAGACGGTGGCGATTGGACCCGTTCTCGGCGCAAAGATGCAGTCTCGCGGAAAGGTGCAGGGTCACCGGGCCGGGGGAGCCGGGAGCACAGGGAGCCGGGGACGCGGGGCGGGAACGGCGAAGGGGCCCGGTCCGAAGACCGGGCCCCTTCCCCGTTCGGCTCAGTGCTTGTCGTCGCCCGCCTCGAGCTCCGCGTGGTGTCCGCCGTGGCGGAACCGCGGGGTCTCCTCCGGGCTCGGGCCGTACTCGGCCAGCGCGTGGCGCTGGTGCTCGTCGGCGTGGTCGAGCTCGGTCTGAGTGAGGGGAGCGAGCCGGTCCTCGAAGAACCAGCGCGACAGCGCGGCGCGCAGCTTCTGGCTGGTCGGGATCTTGCCCTCGTCGTTGGGGCGCACCACGAGCGGCTCGTAGCCGGGCTCGGGGATGAGCTTCCAGCGCTCGTACTCGTCCATCGGCTTGTGCACCTCGCGGTACTCGCCGCCGGGCAGGCGCACGATGCGACCGGACTCGTAGCCGTGCAGCACGATCTCGCGGTCCTTCTTCTGCAGCGCCAGGCACACGCGCTTCGTGATGAAGTACAGCACGAACGGCCCGATGATCAGCGACGCCTGCAGGAAGTGGATCACTCCCTCCATCGTGAGCCCGAAGTGGGTCGCGATGATGTCCGACGAGGCGGCGGCCCACAGCGTGGCGTAGAAGCCGACGCCGGCGGCGCCGATCGCGGTGCGGGTGGCGGCGTTGCGGGGACGCTGCGCGATGTGGTGCTCGCGCTTGTCGCCCGTGATCCAGGCCTCGATGAACGGGTAGAACATCACCAGCACGATGAAGATGCCCAGCACCGCCACCGGGACGAGGATGCCCAGCGAGAGCGTGTAGTTGCCGAGGTGGACGTCCCAGTTCGACGGGGCGAGACGCAGGGCGCCGTCCGCGAAGCCGATGTACCAGTCGGGCTGCGTACCGGCCGACACGGGGGACGGGTCGTACGGGCCGTAGTTCCAGATCGGGTTGATCTGCACGAGCGAGGCGATCAGCACGATCGCGCCGAACACGATGAAGAAGAACCCGCCCATCTTCGCCATGTAGACCGGCATCATCGGGTAGCCCACGACGTTGTCGTTGGAGCGGCCGGGACCGGCGAACTGGGTGTGCTTGTTCACGATCATCAGCAGCAGGTGCAGGCCGACGAGGGCGATCACGAGCAGCGGCAGGATCAGGATGTGCAGCGTGTACAGGCGCCCCACGATGTCGGTGCCGGGGAACTCGCCGCCGAACAGGAGGAACGAGGTCCACGTACCGATCAGCGGGATGCCCTTGATCATGCCGTCGATGATGCGCAGGCCGTTGCCCGAGAGCAGGTCGTCGGGAAGCGAGTAGCCGGTGAAGCCCTCCGCCATGGCGAGGATGAACAGCACGAAGCCGATCACCCAGTTCAGCTCGCGCGGCTTGCGGAACGCGCCCGTGAAGAACACGCGCAGCATGTGCACGCCGATGCCGGCCACGAAGACCAGGGCGGCCCAGTGGTGGATCTGGCGGACGAGGAGACCGCCGCGCAGGTCGAACGAGATGTGCAGCGTCGACTCGAGCGCCGCCGACATCGCGATGCCGCGCATCGGCTCGTAGGCGCCGTGGTAGTGCGTCTCGACCATCGAGGCCTGGAAGAAGAACGTCAGGAACGTGCCCGACAGGAGCACGACGACGAACGACCACAGGGCGATCTCGCCGAGCATGAACGACCAGTGGTCGGGGAAGACCTTGCGGCCGAGCTCCTTGACGAAGCCGGACAGGCTCGTGCGCTCGTCGATGTAGTTGGCGGCGGCCCCGACGAACTTGCCGCCGAGCGGCTTGTCCGCGGCCTTCGCCTCTTTCTGAAGCGTGGTGGTGCTCATCAGTGGCGCTCCCAGAAGCTCGGGCCGACAGGCTCATGGAAATCGCTGCGCGCGATGAGGTAGCCCTCGTCGTCGACCGTGATCGGCAGCTGCGGCAGCGGGCGGGCGGCGGGACCGAAGATGACCTTCGCCTCCTCGGTCACGTCGAACTGCGACTGGTGGCAGGGGCACAGCAGGTGGTGGGTCTGCTGCTCGTACAGCGCCACGGGGCAGCCGACGTGCGTGCAGACCTTCGAGTACGCGACGATGCCGTCGTAGGACCAGTCCTTGCGCTCCTCGCGCTCGATGAGCTGCTCGGGGAGCAGGCGCATGAGCAGCACGATCGCCTTGGCCTTCTGCTCGAGGTAGCCCTCGTCGTGTCCCAGGCTCGCCAGCTCCTCCGGGATCACGTGGAACGCCGAGCCGAGCGTGACCTCCGACGCCTTGATGGGCGTGCCCTCGGGGTCGCGCGCCAGGCGCATGCCCTCCTTCCACATGGTGTGGTTGAGGAGGTGCACGGGGTCCTCGTCCATCGGAGCGAGGCCGCGGAACAGCGTGATGCCCGGCAGGATCGACGCGCCGAGCGCCACGAACAGCGAGTTGCGGATCATCTTGCGACGACCGAAGCCCGAGTCCTCGTTCGCGTCGGCGAACGCCTTGACGGCGGCGGCACGGGTGGGCTCGGAGCCGCGCGTGGGGTGCCGGTGCTCGACGTGCTCCTTGTCGCTCATCAGCGCCTTCGACCAGTGGATCGCGCCGATGCCGATCGCCAGCAGCGCGACGGCGATGCCGAGGCCGATGAACATGTTGTTGTGCCGGATCGAGACGAACGACTCGTCCTCGATCGGGAACAGCATGTACGCGGCGACGGCGAAGACGCTCGCGGCGGCCGAGATGTAGAACAGCGTGTAGACCGTGCGGACGGCGGCCTTCTCGGCCTTCGGGTCCTTGTCGGTCATCCGCGCGCGGTGCGGCGGCAGACCCGGGTTCCGCACGGGGTCCGAGACAGGGACGGCGAGGCCAGCGGAAGGCTGGTACGCCTCCACCGCCTGCGTGTCGTCCTCGTGTGCCATGGTGCTCCTCGTCACTTCTTCACGTTCGTTCGTCATGCGTCAGTTCGACTTCGCGGTGATCCACACC
>Ga0182749_1000143_pt1 | contig 83497 bp, 72 predicted proteins | sample eDN3rd37CKraftMG_FD_128875 | JGI IMG/M metagenome (GOLD analysis project Ga0182749, IMG submission 128875) | Enriched Miracle-Growth compost microbial communities from Emeryville, California, USA - eDNA 3rd pass 37_C Kraft MG (version 2) (version 2) ...
CGGAAATGACGAGCCGCGACATTCCGGAACCGGCTGACGCTCATTGCATCTATTATTCACCCTTTATGATAACGGTTTTATTCGATCTGGATAACAGGGGCGCTTCGTGCTGATGACTAAACCTATTCCCCGCATGCTTCGCGCCGGCCTCGCCGCCGGCATAATGGTCTCGGCCCTTGCGGCCTGCGGGTCCACCAACTGGGGCTTTCCGTACCGCCCCAACATCCAGCAGGGCAACTGGATCACCTCCGAGCAGGTCGACCAGCTGCAGCCCGGCATGACCCGCGAGCAGGTGCGCTATATCCTGGGTACGCCTACCCTGCAGGACGTGTTCCACGCAAACCGCTGGGACTACCCGTACTACAACAACCCTGGCTATGGCGAAGACCAGCAGCGGCGCTTTACGGTCTGGTTTGAAGGCGACCAGCTAGTGCGCTGGGAAGGCGATCAGCAACCCGACCGCCAGCCATTCCAAAAGGCTGACACCGGGATGGCTGACGAGAAAGGCAAGGCCGACACAAGCCAGGAGCATCCTGCCATGATCAGCGGCGGCTCGCCTGTTGCCCCGGCAACGGAAACGTACGCATTGCCCGAGGCGTCGGAGCAAGGCGTTGCGGCGCCCGGACAGGGAGAGCCCAGCATCACGCCTGACAGCGGAACGGCGGCCTCCATACAGAATCAGGAGACATCCGCCGAGACATCGAGCGAAGCCGCGGCAAATGAAGAGCGCCTGTCAGGTCCGCGACGCCCGCTGCTGAACAGCGAGTCTCCACGTTCCGCCGTGCCGGGCGCACCATCGGCCAGCCGCAATAGCGGCGAGCCATTGCGTTAAGAAAAAGGGGGAAATCATGCGTATCGCCATAGCAGGCGCAGACGGCCGCATGGGCCGCATGCTGATCGAAGCCGTGCTGCAGAGCCCGGACTTGCAGCTCACCGTGGCACTGGACCGCGCCGGATCCACGGCCATCGGCCAGGATGCCGGCGCCTTTCTCGGCCGCGAAACAGGCGTGACCATCAGTGACCAATTGGAACAGTTGGCAAATGCGGACTGCCTGATCGATTTCACCCGCCCCGAAGGCACCCTGGCGCACCTCAAGGCCTGCGTCGAGCATGGCACCAAGTGCGTCATCGGCACCACTGGCTTCGATGAACAGGGCAAGCAGGCCATTCACGCGGCCAGCCAAAAGATTGCAATCGTCTTTGCTCCCAATATGAGCGTGGGGGTCAATGCGACGCTCAAGCTGCTGGACATGGCCGCCCGGCTGCTGAACGACGGCTATGATGTCGAGGTCTTCGAGGCGCATCATCGCAACAAGGTGGATGCCCCCTCGGGCACAGCACTGGCCATGGGGGATGCAGTCGCCAATGCCTGGGGAAAGAAACTGGACGATATCGCCGACTGGGCCCGCCATGGGGAAACCGGGCCGCGCGAATCAGGGCGCATCGGGTTTTCGGTTGTGCGCGGCGGCGACATTATCGGTGACCACACCGTGTATTTCTGCGGCACGGGCGAACGCATCGAAATCACGCACCGCTCCAGCAGCCGCTCCACTTATGCGCAAGGCAGCCTGCGGGCCGCGCGCTACCTGTCCCGCAAGGAATTCGGCCTGTTCGACATGCAGGATGTGCTGGCAACCTGATGTGACGCTGTCCTGGCTGCCTGGACAAAATCCCGGCCGCCCATGAAACATCATCAGCCGGGCGGCTTGCGCGGTCTTTTGGGCCAGCCAGAAACTGGCGGCCCGACAAGGCTGCGCGCAGCCCCCAAGCCGGACCCGTCTAGGCCGGAATCGCCACTGGCTCCTGCTCCAGAGGCACTCCGAACTTTTCCATGACATCGGCCTTGATGGCTCCGGCCAGTCGCTCCACATCGTCAGCGGTCGCGCCGCCATGGTTTACCAGCACAAGCGCCTGCCGCTCATGTGTGCCCACTGGGCCCATGCGCCGCCCTTTCCATCCTGCCCGATCAATCATCCAGCCCGATCCAGTTTCCAGGATTTACCGTCCGGTTGCGGGTACGCCGCCAGGTCCGGATAGCGCTGGCGCAGCGCATCGCATTGCGCCGCCGTTACGACGGGATTCTTGAAAAAGCTGCCCGCATTGCCCAGCTCTGCGGGATCGGGCAATTTGCTGCGCCGGATCTCGCATACGGCGTCGAACACGGCTTGCGGCGTGATGTCGCGCGATAGCCCAGGATGCCGCTTCAGATCGGGATAAGCAAGCGCAGGCGTCCAGCGCCTTGGCAACCAAAAACGCACAGCCACGATCATCCAGCGCCCGGCGGGTTCATGCTTGAAGAAGCTGTCGCGGTAAGAGAAGCGGCAATCGGCCGGACACATCTCCACCAGCCGTTGCTCGGTGATATCCCAGGCCAGCAAACTGTGAAATCGCTGGTCCAGCTCCACGCCATAGGCGCCAATGTTCTGAACCGGGGCGGCGCCAACCGTGCCCGGTATGAGCGCCAGGTTTTCCAGCCCCGGCCAGCCCGCCCGCAGGCAATGCTGCACAAAGCCGTGCCAGTTTTCCCCCGCTTCCGCCTCGATCAGCCAGCCGTCAGGGGATTCATCCACCAGGCGTATGCCGCGCGACCGAACCCCGATCACCAGCCCCGGCACCCTATCGGGCAAGACCACATTGCTTCCCCCTCCCAGCACAAGCACGCGCTGATACCGGGCGGCCAATGCCGAAAGCTGCTCCAGTTCCGCACGCTCACGGTAACGCACATAAGCGTCCGTCTGTGCAGGCAAGCCCAGCGTATTAAATGAGGAAAGATCCTGGTGAGCGACGTTCAGCAAGGTGACTAGAGTGGCAAAAATGAGATCTGCAAAGACCGGGCGAAAGCAGGCAATACCCTGCGTCCAGAGCGCCTGAGTGCAAACAACTCATGCGATAAAGGTTCAAGCATAACCCGGCGATGCCACCCTTCGCATGCGCCGCTGCCGGCAACGACCAGGTCCATCTGGCGAAATCGCTAGATCCATGATTTGGCAGGCGCGGCGCTGACATGGCCGGTCGTTTTGCAAAAATAAAATTCCTGTCCTATAATCCTTCTTCTTCGCTGCGGCGCATCTCTTGATGTTGGCGCAACGTGCGGGAATAGCTCAGTTGGTAGAGCGCAACCTTGCCAAGGTTGAGGTCGCGAGTTCGAGACTCGTTTCCCGCTCCAAGGATTTTGCCTATGGACATCCACCAACGTCCATAGATGATTGAAAAAGGCCGAAAACTTTGTGTTTCGGCTTTTTTTTCGCCCAGCGACGGCTACTGGCGCCCGCCTACAGCCATGCGATTTCAGTCCATTTTTTGAGCTATCCTCGTGACAGGATGGACTTACGTTTCAGGCAACTTGTCCGCAGAGATGTTTCAATCCAGGCCTTTTTCTGGAGACATCATGTGCCTTGCGGATTCTGCGACACGACAAGCAAAAGCCACTGCTCCTCCCTATACGCTGGCCGATTCGGATGGGCTCATTGGCGGATTCTGCCCCAGAGCAAGTCGTGGCACTTCCGCTCCTACTGACGGGCCAGACAGAAACGCATGTCACTGGGTATCTAGCCGAGGAGCAGCCGATCAACCGTCCTTCGATGAATGATTGCTGCTAAGAAGAGCAGATGGGTGAGATCCCAGGCAGGAGCCTTTTTCGCACTGCTCATCAACTAGAAAGCAGCCCGGCATCGAGCGCATCAGCCTGCGCGGCAAAGTCTAGTGGACGGCGTTTCTGGAAGGTTGCCAGGTTCGCGAGCTTCCAGCGCAACGCGGGCAACTGGCCGGCGTGCGGGCATTGCAACAGCGACCAGTCGGGTTGGGCGCGTGCCAGTCCGCTCAGGAACTGCCGGTGGGCGGCGCTCAACCGCCGTGGCAGCTCCTGGCGTAGTTGGCTGCGGGTTTCGAGCAGAACCTCAAGTGGGCAGTCCACTTCAGTCATGCCAACGAACGCACGCTCATATTCGGCCGCTATGTCCTTGTCGTTGCCGAACAGCACTTCATGGGTGGGCCGGTTGTGCCCTGCCAGATAGACCACGAAACACTCGACCATGGCATCGGTCAGGCCTCCGGTCTGGAACAACTGCCAGACATCGAACAGGTCCCGCGGATGCTGGCGATCTAGGGCGGCCACCAGCTTGCCTGCATAGAGTTCGTCCGAGGCGAGCACCGGCACCGCGAATTCAACACCGAACAGATCGCCAGTGCGGGCACTCAACGGCCTGCGCTCGATGGGCAGCACCGTGCCACGGAACACGACATTGACCTCGACTTTGACCTGGCTGGCTTCGTTCTCGGCGATCAGCTTGGTGTCGCCAAGGTCTTTGCTGCGGACCAGCCGTGTTTGTACGCCAAGGCGTTCGACGCGCTGCGCGATGACAACCAGTTCCTGGTTTATTGCCTGTAATGCCTGGTCGCGAGGTGTCTGCCAGGGACGGTACACCACGTCTATATCTACTGACAGGCGGGGCATGTCCCGCAGGAACAGATTGATGGCCGTTCCACCTTTCATGGCGAAGATGTCGTTGTCGAACACGTTGGGCGCGATGTTCAGCAACAGGCGGACGGTGTCGGCATAGTGTTTATCCATGAGGGTTCAAGCTCAACAGGGTTCCGTCATCCAGCCGACTCATCCAGCGCCTGGCACTGCCGGAGCGTACCGAGTATTGCGCCAGCAACTCATCCACGTCGATGACGCCGGTTTCCCGTGCCCAGGTCAGGAACAGACGCACAGCCTTGACGCTGGTGCAGCAGGCCAGCAGCCGTCCGAGCACATCCTTGCGCGGTGAGCGCAGGCCGTCGAACAGGTTGCGGGATTCTTCGAGGCTTTCCCGCGTGCCGGTGTCGTAGAGCAGCTCCAGCACTGCGCGTTCGGGCACTGCCACCCGCAGTCCAGCAGGCTGTCCGGGTGGTGTGTGCAGGGTTTTGCTGGCGAGGTCATCGTCGGGCCATTCGAACAGCCTTGCATTGACGTAGCGCGATGGAAACCGTGTGGTGAACCAGGCAGGCAACGCAAAGCGGGTCTCGCCCCAGAGCACCAGGGTTTCCCGGAAGGCCAGGTTGTGCCTAACCCCTTGCAGCGCCAGAGCGCTTTTGCCGCCTATGTGCAACCCAGCCACCCGCTCTTGCAGAAGCCGCAACGCACCACTGGCGTCAAAGTTGTCGTTGGGATAAGCATAGACGCCGTGCCCCAGGCGCACCAGCCAGCCGCTCTCGGCGTAGCGGGCGGCCAGTTTGGGCGACACGCCGAAGGTTTCAAGCAGGGCGAGATCGAACGGTGCTCCCCGAGGAAGCTCCGCCTGCAGGCGCTTGATTATCTGATGTCGTGAATGTTCACTCATGTGAGAAATATACGTCAAAATCTAATCCGTCACCACTGGAACTGATGGATTTTTCTCTGAAATTCACCCTATAGTAGAATTTCACAACAAAATCTAATCTTAAGCCGCTAAGCTGAGCAACGCGACCAAGATAGGCCCACCGCACCACTGACGACGGACCAAGATTGGAAGGCGGTTCCGGCTGTTCTTCTCGTACGACTCGAAGGCAAAGACCATCGTCCATACTTAGGTCAACGATGACTCATCGGGCAACCTCGTACAAGACATCTGCCTCAGCGGTGACGACCGATGCGGCTTGGTGGGATACATCATGGATGCCAGCGGAAGCCACTGGATGCAGATGGACAGCCGACGTTGACGTTGCGAAAAAGCTAGTCCACAATCTAGTCCATCCAGTCATTCTGGATGAAGTTAATTTTTTTAATCAATGAGTTATGGCTTCATCCTGGAGCCCGTTTCCCGCTCCAAGGATTTTTCCTATGGACATCCACCAACGTCCATAGATGATTGAAAAAGGCCGAAAACTTTGTGTTTCGGCTTTTTTTTCGCCCAGCGACGGCTACTGGCACGCGATTTAAGGCCATTTCTGAGTCTATTTTTTGAGCCACACTCGCGGCTGATGGACTGGCTTTCGAACAGTCGATCCGCATAGATGTTTCAATGCAGGCCTTTTGCTCTGGATGGATGCACGGACTTACGGATTTCGCGATACGGCAGGCAAAAGTACCGTTCCAACCGCACTGGGCCAAGACTCTCATTCGGTAGTTTTCAAAGTTTCTGAACCCATACGCCCGGCGTGAGAGCATCTCCATTCTAGTATGGAAGAGCCTCAAAGCGCCCACATCGCGGCCCGCCATATCCCGGCGCAATGGCCCGCGGGATCTGCGTGGGCCGGATCGCTGCGCTAGCGCAAAAACCTGCGCATGATCTTTCCTGTGGCTGTTTTGGGCCTCGCGTACAGCCGGATGGCTGTATATGACGTCTTCGACCTCTTTGGGCCAGGCTTTGTAGCCCGACGCATTGAGCACGATGGCTGCCCGGAAGTCCGTTTTACGACAGGTCCGGGGCTTGCCTCCCCGGGCCTGTCATGTTGCGGGGATATCAGCGTTTGGGCCGTTTCATTTCGCAAGTGGTCGGCAGCTCCGCTTCGGAAGCCGGAATGACCTCTTCCGTGCGCCAGCCAAAGCCTGTGCCTTCTTGCTCAAGCTGAACAGTGGTGTCGTTGGTCTTGGACCATGTCGCTACATACAAAGCCTGCTGCAGTTGATGGTCCGATGCGCGCATCTTGATTTTCCCGTTGAGGCTGTCCAGCTCCATGCCTTCAAGGGCAAATGCGACGTCGGTCGGGTCTGCGGAACCCGTTTCTTTCATTGCCTTCGAAAGAAGCGCCACGGCGGAATAAGCCTGCAGCCAGGTCAAATCATCGTTATGCTTCTGCTTGAACCCTTCGACCAGATCCCTGCCCTTGTACCCTTCGTTATTGACGTTCCATACACCCACGTACTTGACACGCTCGAGGCCGCTTTCGCCCATGGCGGTCGGCGAGCCTTTCAACACGGCATAGTAGGTATAGAAGTTGGCGTCCAGCCCGGAAGCGCGCGCGGACTTGATCAGAAGCGCCAGGTCAGATCCCCAGTTGCCGGTGATGATGGTGTCGGCGCCGGACGCTATGATTTTCGCCACGTAGGGCGAGAAGTCCTTGACTTCGCCTATCGGGTGCAGGTCATCGCCGACGATCTCCACGTCGGGGCGCTTTTCGGCCAGCATCTCTTTGGCGGCTTTGCTGACGGCGCGCCCAAAGGCATAGTTCTGGCCGATTATGTAGACCTTCTTGACGTCTTTGTTTTTGGCCAGGTGATTGACCAGCGCCTGCATTTTCATGTCGACGTTGGAATCGACGCTGAATTGCCAGAAGCTGCATTTGCCGTTGGTCAGTTCCGGGTCTATTGCGCCATGATTGATGTACAAGACCTCTTTGCCGGGATTGCGCGCGTTGTGTTTGTTGATGGCGTCCACCAGACCGAACGCGACTCCGGAGCCATTGGCTTGGGCGACATAACGGTAGCCCTGGTCTATGGCCCGCTTGAGTTGGCTCAGGCTGTCCTGCACCCCCGCCTTGTTGTCAAAGCCGACGAATTCCAGTGTATGCTCGCCGGCCCATTTTTCCTTGTTGGCCAAATCGCCCACGAATTGCCATGTGCGGAGTTGGTTCTCGCCCAATGCGGCGAACGACCCCGACAATGGGTCTATGAGCGCGATTTTGACGTTTTCAGCATGAACCGTGCCTGCGAACAGGCTCATAGTCAATGCCAAGGCGCTTAGTTTGAGTTGTGCTTTGTGCCTCATGGTGTCTCCTGTATTGATCACAAGTGCCAGTGCTAGACCTCCAACCAGTCCCTGCGTATTTGCTGTGCCTCGCGCAGGTCGTCGGGAGTTCCTTCAAATACGATAGTTCCGTGGCCCATGACATAAAGCCTCTGGGAAATATCGAGTGCTATTGCCAGTTTTTGTTCAACCAGCAAAACTGCAATGCCACGCTGACGAAGCGTGTCGAGATACCGGGCGACCTGCTCGACAATCTGCGGCGCAAGCCCTTCCGTCGGCTCGTCGATCATAATGAGCTTCGGGTCGCCGATCAGCGAGCGGCACAGCGTCAGCATCTGCTGCTCGCCGCCCGACATGACCCCGGCCAGCGTGTGCCTGCGCTCCTTCAGGCGCGGAAACATGTCGTACATGTCATCCATGCTCCATTGCGACCGTTTGCCGCGCTGCTGCCCCAGTATCAAATTTTGCTCGACGGTCAACGATGGGAAGATATCGCGGCTTTCAGGCACGTATCCCAGGCCCCGCAGAGCTATTTCATAGGTTCTCTTTCCGTTTATCTCGGCGCCGTCGAATACCACCGAGCCGGTCGACCGCACCAGACCCATGACCGCCCTGACAGTCGTCGATCGGCCGACCCCATTGCGGCCCAGCAGGCTTACGATTTCACCCGGACTGACATGAAGATCGACGCCTTGGAGCACATGGCTTTTTCCGTAGTAGGCATGAAGCCCCGAAATATCAAGCAGCGCCATCTTCCACCTCTTTTTGCCTATCTTTCACGACGCCCAGGTAAGCTTCCTGCACGCGTGCATTGGCACGAATTCTTTCCGGCGTGTCGCAGGCTATCACCTGGCCATACACCACGACCGCCACACGATCGGCCAATCCGAAAACCACCCCCATATCGTGTTCGACCATGAGCAGTGTTTTCTTTGCGCTCACCGTTTTGATCAGCTCGATCGCGGCGTCGCTTTCCCCGCGGCTCATTCCCGCGGTTGGTTCGTCGAGCAGAATGGCGTCGCTTCCCCCGGCCACGGCCATGCCGATTTCCAGGGCGCGCTGCTCTGCGTAGGTCAGCAAATTAACGGCGACGTCATGACGCGACTGCAGCCCGATCAGCTCGAGCACTTCCTGCGTGCGTTCATGCAGCGGCTGCAACTGGCTGATGCGCTTCCAAAACGTATAGCGATAGCCCTGGGACCACATGGCGGCCGACAATATGTTTTCGTACACCGACTGACGATGAAACAGATTCGTGATCTGGAAGCTGCGGCTCAGCCCCCTGCGATATATGCTTTGCGCATTCTGGCCATCGATGCGATGACCGTCGAACCATATCTGCCCGGAGCTGACGGGCAGCCGCCCTGAAATGAGGTGGAACAAAGTCGATTTGCCGGCCCCGTTTGGTCCGATGACGGCAAGCCTTTCGCCTTTATTGACGGCAAGATCCACTCCCCTGATTATTTCGGTTCTGCCGAACTGTTTGTACACGCCTTTGAGTTCAAGAATTTTTTCAGTCATTGCGGGACTCCCTGGAGCGCGGGCTCGCCGGCGGACAGCCGTTCAAACAGCAAACGGCCAGCGGGCTTTATAGTCAGCATTCCGCCGAGCAGGATGACGACTCCGATCACCCAGGACATAACGCCCTGATGATCCAGCGCCATGCCGAAAAGATGCAACGGCCCGGTCGCGCCGGCAGCGCGGTGATACATCAGTTCGACCAAAATAATGGTGCCGGCCAATAGCGCGAATGCGCTGAGCGCCAGGCCCAGGAATGATGCGTAGCGCCTTTGGGCCATGGTCTGGCGCAGCACGCCAAGGCCGGGCTTTATCAGGCTGCTGATGCCGCCTGGCGCATATACCACCACAAGCATGAATACCAGTCCCAGGTACATTTGCCAGCCGGCTGTGTAGTCGGGCAGGAACTTGGTCAGCAATACCCCGATAACGGCGCCCAGCATGGGCCCGATGAAGGTTGCCGTGCCGCCAATGAAGGTGAACAGCAGCACGGCGCCCGATTCATGCAGGCTCAGCACCTCGTCTGTGGCGATCTCGAAATTGATGGCCATCAAGGCGCCGCCTATGCCCGCGAACAATCCGGATATCATGAGCGCCATATAGCGCAGCAAATGGGGATTGAACCCGACGAAGGCTATGCGCTCTTCGTTGTCGCGCACCCCGTTCAGAAGTCGCCCCAAGGGCGTCCTGGTCAGATAGAACGTGGCCGCGACGCATATGAAAAGCCATGCCGCGACCAGGTAGTAGACTTGGATCTGCGGCCCGAAATCCCATTCGAACCAGGGATCGCCATACACCCTGTTCGTGGAAACACCGCCTTCTCCGCCAAAAAACGCCGGGAACATCAATGAGCTCGCGTAAACCATCTGGCCTATGCCCAGCGTGATCATTGCAAAGGTGACGCCCGACGTTCGAGTGATCACATAGCCTATCAGCGCCGCAAACCCCAGCCCCGTGAGCGCACCCACTATGGGTATCAATGGAAGCGGCAGCCAAAGCAGCCCGTCTCCCACGAGATTCATGGCATGGACGGAGACGAAGGCGCCCAACCCGGAAAATGCGGCATGTCCGAAGGACAGCATGCCGCTTTGGCCGAGCAGCACGTTGTACGACAAGGCCAGAACCATGCCTATTCCCATTTGCGTAAGATGGGTATGGAGCAGAGACGATCTCAGAATCTGCGGCGCCAGCAGCAGCACGGCGGCGAAGCCCAGCCAGATGAACAGCATGCGGCTGGAGGGCCGGCTGGCGGGCCTGTTGCCGATCAGGTAATGTGTAGACATGGCTCAGTTCTCCCGTTTGCCCAGCAGCCCGCGCGGACGGAATATCAAAACCAGCACCAGAAGGGCATAGGGCAGTATGGGGGCGACTTCCGACAGGGTGACGCTCAATACGGAGTGGCCGAAAGCGCCGGGCCCCACACCCAGACCCATGGCCGACAGGCCGTCCAGCAGCGATAGGTCGATGGCTACGGCAAAGGTTTGGATTACGCCGATAAGCAGCGACGCCAACAGCGCACCCATCAATGAGCCCATGCCGCCGGCAACGACCACAACGAAGATGATGGTGCCCAGCGTCTCGGCCATTCCCGGCTCGGTGACGAAGGCATTGCCGCCAATCACGCCGGCCAGGCCCGCCAGGGCGCAGCCGCCGCCAAACACCAGCATGAACACGCGAGGCACGTTATGCCCCAGCGACTCGACCATTTCCGGATGACTCAGCGATGCCTGTATGATCAGGCCGACCCTGGTACGGGTCAGAACGAGATACAGTGCCAATAGCGTCAGTATGGAAATCAGCATCATGAACGCCTGGTATTTTGGAAACGTCGTGGTGTAGAGCGTGAATAGCGACCCTTGCAGTATTTCGGGAATGCCGTAAGGCACCGCGGACCGGCCCCATATGAGCTGTACCGCTTCCAGCATTAGATACGACAGGCCGAAGGTATACAGCAGTTCCGCCACGTGGCCGTACTTGTGTACGGCCCGCAGCCCGTAGCGCTCGACAAGCACGCCGGCCACGCCCACGAGCAATGGGGCGACAAAAAATGCGAACCAGTATCCGGCCGCCCCGCTTATGCTATAGGCCAGATAAGCGCCCAGCATATAAAAACTGGCATGGGCAAAATTGAGTACGCCCATCATGCTGAAAATGAGCGTCAACCCCGAAGAGAGCATGAACAAAAGCAGTCCATAGCTGAGGCTGTTCAGAAGAGAGATTAGAAAAAACTCCATTCATGTCTCCATTTTTTTTAATCATTATTCGTATTTCTTGTTATTTCCCGCCCGCCACTTCAAACAGGCCCGCCGCACCCATGCCTCCGCCGACGCACATTGTGACCACGACATGGCGCGCGCCCGGCCACCGCCATGCCGCGGTAAATACCCAGCGGTTCCAGCCCACGACGTTCGGCCAGCGCGGCGTCCATGACAACGCATGCGGAGGCGCCGTCAGATAGCTGGCTGGCGTTGCCCGCAGTGACTACGCCGCCTTCCACCACCGGCTTGAGTGCGGCGAGGCTTGCGGCGGTGGTCTCAGGGCGGTTGCCCTCGTCCCGGGATATCGTTACCTCTTTGTATTGGGTTTCACCGGTGGATTTATCGGTGATCGCCTGGCGCGCGGCGGCCGCGATAGCCATCAAGCCCGATGCGCATTGCCTGTCAATGGTCTGGCCCGGCACCGTAACCGGCAACCCCGCAGCCAGGCCGGCGTATCTGGCGATGTTTCCGCCGGCCGTACCGGCGCTGAGCACTGTGCCTATCAGTACGTCTTCGACCTCGAACGGATCAATATTGGCGCGCCGCACCGCGTGACCAATGGCATGGCCCAATAATGAGGGCGATTTCATGTTGTTCAGGGAGCCCCGGAAGGCCTTCCCTATGGGAGTGCGGGCGGAGGAAACGATAACGGCCTCTTTCATATAAACTCCGGGCTCCGGGTGAGCAAGCTTCCATTCACAGGATTCATATTCAAAAGGCTCTCGTCTATCTGGCCAGAGTCAAGATGATCTGGTCCGCCATCTCATGTGGGTCGTAGCGCCCGTCCGGCCTATACCAGCTCATCATGCTTCGCAAAGTTCCTTCCACTATCCGCACGGAAATAGCCGGATCGCCTTTCAGGTGGCCCGCCTCGTGGCATTGCCGCACGACTTCGGTCCAGGAACCGAAATAGCGTTTCCGCAGTTGGATCAATTCGGGCAAATGCTTCGCTGAAACACCCCGCCAATCGAAATACAGCACGGCGTGGTAGTCGCCCTCTTCGTCAATGAATACGAGATCGATTTCCTGCCAAATGAATTGACGCAGTTTTTCAATGGGCGTCAGCGATGACGCCAGCGTCCGTTCATGGCGCGTGCAGATCGATATGAAAGCAGCGCGCATTACTTCCATCAGGATCTCGTCCTTGGTGTTGAAGTAATGGAACAAGCTGCCCGAATACAGGCCGACCGCGTCGGCGATCTCCCTGACGGTGGTGGCCTTGAAGCCCTTCTGACGGATAAGGCGCGCAGCCGCATCCAGTATCCGTGTCTTGGTGGGCTCCGCTGCGGCGGCGTCGGCTTTGCCGCGCTTGCCGCGGGCTGATCGGGTGCTCATGGGTGGTGCCATTGTTTGATGCAAAAGGTACTGGAACAAGACCAAGTATAGGGGTAAGATGAATAATCGAGCAAGCGCTTGGTCATCAATGTTTATCAGAGTTATCCCTGGTTTTGACGCAATTTTCTGCTTGACTCGAAGGAGCGCCAGCATCGCTAAGGAGGCGTGTTTCACGGGCTGCCGTCAGGGCGCCCCTGGTACTTAATCAATGGATATTGCATATGACAACAACAAGCCTTTCAGGAGCCAAACCAGCCGCTAGCGGCTACCATTGCGAACTTGCGCTGGCCTCTGTTCTAGCCAGCGGAATCGAAGCGGGGGGCGCCAGGGAAATCATCACTCGCGGCGGCCTGCGCCTAACATACCAAGACCTGGATCAGCGCGTTCGTAAGCTGGGGCACGCCTTGAGTCGGCTGGGCGTAAAGCACGCCAGCCGCGTCGCGGTGCTGGAGCGCGACACTCACCGATACCTTGAATCCTATTTTGCCGTTCCCATGTTGGGCGCCACGCTGATGACGGTCAACATACGCCTGTCGGTCGAGCAGATCCGATACACGCTGGAACACAGCCGGTCAGAACTCATCATTGCCGCGGCGGAATTCATTCCTTTGCTGAAGCAGGTCTTCGCCGGCTCAGGCAAGATGCCTCCCATTGTCGTTATTGGCGAACCGGATTCGCCATCGCTGCCTTGCGTAAGCGAATATGAAGCCTTGCTCGACGCTGCGGATGGATGCTTTGAGTTCCCCGACGTCAGCGAAGACAGCATAGCCACGCATTTTTATACGACCGGCACGACTGGTCTGCCCAAAGGCGTCACGTATACACACCGCCAACTGGTAACCCATACATTGGCGGTGGGGTTTGCGCTAGGCACGGCGGACGACTATCAGGCGTTTCGGCGCACGGACGTGTACATGCCATTGACCCCCATGTTCCATGTACACGCCTGGGGTCTGCCCTACGTGGCCACTCTTCTGGGAACCAAGCAGGTATACCCCGGCAAATATGAAGCCCCCGCCCTCGTAGAGCTGGTCCACACTGAAGGCGTCACGTTTTCTCATTGCGTCCCGACGGTTCTGCAAATGCTGCTTGCAGAGGCGGAAGCGAAAAAACAAAGGCTTCAAGGCTGGAAGGTAATGGTGGGCGGGTCCGCCATGTCCCCGGCGCTCGCCAAGCGCGCCATGGCTTCCGGGCTGCACGCCTTCGCCGGTTATGGCATGTCCGAAACCTGCCCGGTGATCAGCTTCGCCCGGACATCGGCTTCCGAGGCGGCGGCATATCCCGAAAAACTGTGCCGCATAGGTCACCCCATGCCGCTTGCAGCTCTGAAAATCGATAACGCGGCCGGCGAAAGCGACCGTGGGGAGCTGGTGGCGCGCGCGGTGTGGCTGACGCAGGAATACTATGACGATGCGGCCATGTCGGAAACGCTGTGGCGGGACGGCTTCCTGCACACCGGCGACGTAGCCGTCAAGGAGGCCGACGGCGCCTTCCGAATCGTCGATCGCACCAAGGACGTTATCAAATCCGGGGGCGAATGGCTCTCTTCCCTGGAGCTGGAGGCTTGCCTGTCCGAACATCCCAACGCCGACGAAGTGGCCGTCATTGCCATTGCCAACGAGCAGTGGGGTGAGAGGCCATGCGCGTTTGTAAAGCTGAAGCAGCATGTCGCAGACCTCGAGGCCATGGCCGACGAGATGCGTGCCATCTTAAGGGAACGCATCAAGCAAGGAAAGCTGCCTCCTTACGCCATTCCCGAAGAAATCCGCTTCGTTGATGAACTGCCGCGCACCAGCGTAGGCAAGCTCAACAAAAAGCTGCTGCGGCAAAACATGCGGCAAAGCGACGCATAACTTTCTTTATGGAATTAACTACGCATCTCAACGAAACACATCATGAATCAGATCTCCAACAGCACGCCTTCGCCAGATAGCTGCGAAATTTCATTCAGCCTCAAAAACAAGCTCGCGCTGGTGACTGGCGCGTCCAGCGGCATCGGGCATTTCCTTTCCGGAGCGCTCGCGCGCGCCGGAGCCTCTGTCGCCTTATGCGCGCGCCGGGAACCGCGAGTCGTCGAGGAAGCGCAACGCTTGTGCAGCCAGGGGGCAACGGCAAGAGGCATTGCCATGGACGTGTCCGACGCCGATTCCATTAACGCCGCATTCGACCGGATACACGAGGAATTCGGCCGGTATCCCGACATTCTCGTGCATTGCGCCGGCATCGCGCTGGTCAAGCCCTTCCTGGAACAGACACAACAAGATCTCGATTCCGTTATTCAGATCAATCTGCGCGGAGCCTTTCTGGTGGGACAGCGCGCCGCCGCTGAAATGGTCAAGCAAGGCGGGGGCTCGATCATCAATGTCGCATCGACCGCCGGCTTGCGGCCTGGCGGCCATTTATCCAGCTACGGGGCAAGCAAGGCGGGTCTGATTCATCTGTCCAAGGTCATGGCATACGAGCTCGCGCGCAACAACGTGCGTGTCAATGCCTTGTGCCCCGGCAACATAGAAACAGACATGCACCGCGAATTCGAGTCGGCAGGCTTTACGGACGCTTTAGTCAAAAGGATTCCCCAGCGCCGTTTTGGCAAAAGCCAGGACCTGGCCGGCGCCGCTTTGCTGCTGGCTTCCGATGCCGGCAGCTATATGACCGGTTCGGTGGTGGTGGTCGACGGCGGCCAGATAGTCAACTCTATTTGATATCCGCACTAGGTGGGAACAGTGAGAAAAACCTTGGAATTCATGATGTACGACTGGCTGAGGGTGCAGGATCTCACCAGCCGGGACCGCTACGCGGCGCATAGCCGCGAAACATTCGATTCCGTGCTCGACGTAAGCGAAAAAATCGCGCTGGAACAATTCAAGCCTCTCAATCGCTTGACGGACGACCGGGAGCCTGAATATGTCAACGGTGCGGTAAAACTGCCGGATGGCGTGGCCGAGGCGCTCAAGGCTTACGCCGATTCAGGCCTGCTGGCGGCGGGCCACGACGAGGACGCAGGCGGCATGCAGCTTCCTTATGTCATAGATATGGCGGCCAATACGTTCTTTGCTTTCAATAGCATCAGCCTGTCCGCCTTTGCCATGCTTACCTATGCCAACGCAAACCTGCTGATGGCACATGGGACGGAAGCACAGAAAAAAGCCTTCGCCCTGCCGCAACTGGAAGGACGCTATTTTGGCACTATGTGCCTGAGCGAGCCTTCGGCGGGGTCGAGCCTGGGCGACATCACCACCAAAGCCGTTCCCGACGGCGACGGCTACCTGGACAGCGTCCTGGGCCCCCGTTACCTGATCAAGGGCAGCAAGATGTGGATATCGGGCGCGGAGCACGATTTGACCGACAACATCGTCCATCTGGTTCTGGCCAAGATCCCCGACGGGAACGGGCGCCTGCCCCCGGGCCCCAAGGGTATTTCATTGTTCGTGGTGCCCAAGTTTCTGGTCGATGCCGACGGCAGCATGACGAGCACCAGGAACGATGTGGTGTTGACGGGCCTGAACCACAAGCTCGGCTATCGCGGAATTCCCAATACATTGCTTAGCTTCGGTGAAAACGGCGGCGCGACAGGCTACCGGATTGGCGAATCCGGGCAGGGCCTGCAGCTCATGTTCCACATGATGAACGAAGCGCGCATAAACATAGGCATGGGGGCGGCGATGCTCGGATATGCGGGCTATGAGGCCTCCCTGGAGTATGCGCGCGAAAGGCGGCAGGGCCATTTGCGGAGCAACAGTGGCACCCGGCGCGGCAGCGCTCAAGTCAAACTGATAGAGCACCCGGACGTCAAGCGCATGCTACTGGCGCAAAAATCCTTCAGCGAAGGAGCTTTGGCATTGGTGCTATATTGCGCGCGCCTGGTCGACGAAAAACGCAGCGGAACGGAAGATCAGAAGAAGCGCGCGCATGCATTGTTGGAGCTCCTTACACCTATTGCCAAGAGCTGGCCCAGCGAATGGTGTCTCGAAGCGAACAGTCTGGCCATCCAGGTATTGGGCGGCGCGGGCTACACGCGCGATTTCCCGGTCGAGCAGTATTGGCGCGACAATCGCCTGAATATGATTCACGAAGGCACGCACGGCATACAGGCGCTGGACTTGCTGGGAAGAAAGCTGCAGCAGGATGGCGGCGCGGCCTTTGAGCTATGGTCGTCGGAAGTGATGCGGACCATAGGGCAAGCCAGTAAACGTGCCGATCTCAAGGACTTCGCACAGAAACTCGATACCCAGTTGCAGCAGCTTGTCCGGGCCACGCAAGCATCGCGGCAGGATGACATGTTCGAGCTGTCGCTTGCGCACGCCACCCCCTATATGCAGGCATTTGGCCATATTGTGATTGCATGGCTGTGGCTGGAGGTCACACTGGCCGCACAAGACAGCGGCACCAGCGATGATGCTTTTGTGTCCGGCAAGCGCTGCGCCATGCAATATTTCTATGCCTACGAGCTGGCGCGGGCGCATATCTGGCTGAAGCTGATACTTGACGCGAACGATACGGTTGCAACCATGCGGAACGACTGGCTCTGACCGCCCTGCTCCCTCTCAGAATCGAATAAATAGGAAAATTTCATATGCCGGAACTCGTTACCCTTGCCCTGGAAGGTGATATCGGTGTTGTCACCATAGACAACCCGCCTATAAACGCCAGCTCGCAGGCAGTGCGCGATCAATTGAAAGCAGCCCTCAAGCAACTGCGCGATAACGTCGGCATCAAGGCGGTCATGCTTTGCTGCGCCGGCCGCACATTCATGGCTGGCGCCGATATCCGCGAATTCGACTTGCCGGAGATACCGGCGCCCGATCCCAACGAAATCCATGCGCTGCTGGAGTCTATGCACGTTCCGGTCGTCGCAGTCATGCACGGCACGGTGCTCGGCGGCGGGCTCGAGCTTTGCCTGGCCTGCCATTACAGGGTCGCTCATGGCTCGACGCGGCTGGGGCTGCCCGAAGTGATGCTGGGGGTGCTGCCCGGCGGCGGCGGCACCCAGCGCCTTCCCCGCCTTGTCGGATTCCCCCAGGCCCTGGAAATGATAGTAAGCGGCAAGCCCGTGTCAGCCGGCTTTGCGCTCGACATAGGCCTGGTCGATGCCGTGTTCGACGACGAGCTGCAGGCCAAGGCGCTGGAATATTGCCACGGCATTGCCGGCGCCGACCGAGCAGGCCGCGTGCTGGCCAGCCTGCCGTTTGAACTCGGCACGGCCGACAGACTGGCTTTGGAGCGGCAAGTCGATAAATTGCCCGCGCCGGAAAAAGGAGGCCATGCGGCGCGCGCGGCCGCCAGATCCACCGAGCAGGCGGGCTGCCTGCCTTTCGAGGAAGGCCTGAAATACGAAAGACAGGCATTTCTGGACTGCAGGGACACCGACGAGTCCAGGGCACTGAGGCACGCTTTCTTTGCCGAGCGCGAAGCGGCGCGCATCCCGAATCTTGCAAGCGACCTTCAGCTCAGGCACATACAATCCGTGGGCATTGTGGGCGCCGGAACCATGGGCACCGGTATTGCGATGAGCTTTGCAAACGCCGGCTTTCCCGTGGTGCTGCAGGACCTGAACGCCCATACGCTGTCGAACGCAAACGGAATCATTCAAAACACTTATCAGGGCGCCGTCGCCAAGCATCGCATCACGCCAGAGGAAGCCGCGCTTCGCGCCGGCCTGATTGCGACCACGGAAGACGACATGCGACTGTCTTCATGCGACTTGATCATCGAGGCCGTCTTCGAGAATTTCGACGTAAAGAAGGCCATTTTCCAGCGTTTGGGCCAGATTGCCAAGCCGGGGGCCATTCTTGCCAGCAATACTTCATCGCTGGACGTGAACGTGCTGGCGGAATGCTCGGGCAGAGTGCCGGACGTGCTGGGCATGCATTTCTTCAGCCCGGCGAATGTCATGCGTTTGCTGGAAGTCGTACGTTGCGATCGAACGGCCCCCGAGGTACTCGCAACCGTTATGCGACTGGCAAAGCGCATAGGCAAGGTGGCGGCGGTGTCGGGAGTGTGTTTTGGCTTTATCGGCAACCGCATGCTGGAAGGGTATTTGCGCGAAGCCGAACTGCTTTTGCTGGAAGGGGCGACACCCAGCTTGATTGACAAGGCGCTGGAAGACTACGGTATGGCCATGGGTCCATGCCGCATGATAGACATGGCCGGCGTGGACGTTGCCGCCAAGGTCGTGCTGGAGCAGAGGAAGGCGGGCAATCTGCCCGACGACGATACCTACCGCATAGTGGTGCAAGGCCTTTACCAGCAAGGCCGATTTGGGCAAAAAACGGGCAAAGGTTATTACCGGTACGAAGGCCGCAAGCCCTTGGAAGACAACGAAGCGCTTGAATTGTTCGGCAGCCTGGCCCGGCGGCACGGCATAGCAAGGCGCGCCGACATCACAGCGCAGGAAATCGTCGAACGGTGCCTGTATCCGCTGATCGCCGAAGGCTACAGGATTCTGGAAGAAGGCATAGCCTACCGGCCCGGCGACATCGATGTCGTATGGCTGCACGGCTACGGATTTCCGGCCTACCGCGGCGGACCCATGTTTTACGCCCGCAGCGTCGGCGAAAGTAATGTGGCCGCCGCCATGCAGAGGTTTGCCAGAGACCGCGGCAACGCCTTTGGCTATTGGGACGTGCCGGACAGCCTCGCCCGGCCCCGTCCAGAAAAGTTGGCTCGCTCACTACTTACTGCGGGCTGATCGGTGGCAACCCCGCTATGGCAGCGATTCGTGACGCGCCATAGCGCTGGCCGTTTGACTATGCACAAGAGATTATGTCGAGGCGGCCTATTCAAGCGTGCGCGTAGACGGGCGCGATCCTCTAAACACATCGTCGATTCCATATACCTTGGCTCGCCGTGCGTCTTCCAGATGTTTGCGCATCAACCCGGCAGCCTCAATCAAGTCCTGCCTCTCGATCGCCGCCAAAATCGCCAAGTGCTCGGTGGCTTGGGTTTGTCTCGCGCGCCGCCGTGTAACCGCTTGGCGGTACTCCACGAGGCGGCGCAATTGATCAAGTCTGCGGACAGTCTGCAACACAAACCGATTACCCGACCAAAGCGCAAGGGTTTCATGGAATCGACTGTTGGCCTCGAACAACTCTATCGCCGTCATCGTTTCATAGCCACCATTGACAATGAATTCCTGCTCTCGCCGCAACTTGATAAGCTCTTCCCGGTCGACTGTGAACCAAGGGCTCAAAAGCGCGGCTGGCTCCATCGATTGCCGAAAGAGGTAACTTTCCTCGTACGCTTGCGGAGAGTCGATCATCGGCAGGAAAACCCAGCCAGTGCCCACTCGCTGCTCGACCCAGCCTTCGTTTGAAATGCGCGCCAGCACCTTTCGGAGTGTGCTACGCGCCACGTCGAAGATGCGCATCAGCTCGGCTTCGCTCACCTCCTCGGCCAAAGTGCCAGACTGACGAGCCTCTGCAATTTGCAGATAAAGCGGATCGTCAGGCGATGCTGCCACGTCTTCCACAACGTCATCCAACGCAAGTGCATCGCGCGCGAGCACATAACGACGGTTCTTATCCTGCCGCGCCACCCCCAAGGTAGCGAGATGGCGCAAAGCCACTTTCACCGGGGTACGCGAAGTGCCAATCGCCTCGGCGAGCAGCACTTCCGGCAATGCCACCCCGGCCTGCCAGTTTTCTCGCCGGACAAGCGCAATGATCTCACGTACGACACGGGCTTGAACTGGCGACAGATCGGCAATCGGATTATCCATGGCCCCCATTTTACCCATTACCGGGTCAACCAGTCCGATAGAGCCGTGGTCAGCTCGCTCGGCGCCTCAAGCGGCAGCATATGACCCGCGAGCTGAACCGAAACGTATCGCGCGTGGGGTATCAGTGCCTGCAAGCGCCGCTGCTTTTCAGGCGGATTCGGGCGGTCCATCTCCCCGGCAATGATCAACGTAGGACATTGAACCCGCGACAATGCCGGAGCGCTGTCATTTCTCTGGATAAGAGCCCGCTGTTGACGAAAGAACCCCTCTTCTCCCACCTCACGCGCCATCCGCGCCAGGAGCTCCGCAAATGCTGACTCACTCTGGTAGGCGGGACTCAACCAACGCCCTGGCAGCAGGGGCAGCAGGCTTTCGAAGCCCTGCTCCCGCACGAGCGCCATGTCCCGCTCGCGCTGTCGCAGACGATCCGGGCCGTCGACATCACAACGCGAGCCGACCAGTGCCAGCCGTCTTACCCGGTGCGGGGCTTGCCTGACCATTTCCGCGGCGACAAATCCACCCATTGAGAAAGCAGCCAACGAAAATTGCGCGGGCGCCCAGTCGAGCACATCCGCAGCGAATTGCGAGATAGAGTCTCCAAGGCGATACGATGGCACAATACAATCCACCCTGTCGCCAAGTGCCTCGATCTGGTTCGACCATAGCGCTGCCGTGCATAGATGCCCTGGAAGCAGCAACATTGTTTCGCTAGCCATCGTCCTCCCTCACTCGACACTTGCGCCAGAAGCCTTGACGACCGATCCCCAACGCACGGTGTCTTCACGCAGCAACTTCGCGGTCTCCTCGGGAGCCATGAATTCGCTCTGCGCGCCGCTCTGGGTCAAGTAGTTCTTTAGCCCAGGCTCATTTGCGGCGGCTTTGAGCGCCTGCGAGACGCGGTTGACGATTTCGTCGCTTACCCCTGCTGGCGCGAACAGACCCATCCAGTACTTCACTTCATAGCCAGGAACAGCGGCCCCCAGCGGGGCAACACCGGACAAAGCCTTGACCGGTGCGGCGTCCGTCACGCCAAACGCCTTGGCTCGATGCGCGTTCACCAGCGGCAGCGCTTCCAGCGTCGATGCCCAGAAAAGCTGTATCCGGCCACCTAACAGGTCAGTAATCGCTGCCTGGCTGCCTCGGTAGGGAATGTGCAGCATCTTGATCTCCGCTTGCTGCATAAACATCACCGCTGCCAGATGGTTTACCGCGCCATTGCCCGAAGATCCGAACACCACGTCGCCCGGATGCTTTTTCGCGTACGTCAGCAATTCCTCGGTCGTGGCAGCCGGAAAATCGTTGTTGGCAATCAATGTGTAGCCCGTCGTCGAGAGGATACCGATGGGTCGCAGATCCTTCTGCGCATCGAAAGTCAAGTGCGGATACAGCGTCGGGTTGATCGCCAGGCTGGATGTTCCCACGAGAAGGGTATACCCATCCGCCGCGGCACGAGCGACATACTCCGTCCCGATGTTGGTGCCCGCACCCGGCCTGTTCTCGACAATGACGGATTGGCCAAGTTCTTTGGATAAGGTGACTGCCGCGCGTCGCGTGACCACATCCGTGAAGCCGCCTGGAGGAAACGGTGCGATGAGACGAATGGGGCGCTCCGGATAGCCGACCGCTTTTGCGGCCCCGCTGAAGAATGACAGAGCCACCATCAACGCCGCTGCGGCCTGTAGCATTGCAGTTTTTTTAGTCATGATGACGCGCGCCTCAGTCTATGGAAAGTTTGAGTTGAGAAATCAAGGCCGATAGCTTGCGGGATTCGCCTTGTATCTGAGCGCGGAAGACGTCCGGCCCGGCTCCAGAAGGCACCATCATGCTCTCCTTGAGTTTCTCCGAAACGGCCTTATCCCGCAGAGCCTCACTTGTCGCGTCGGAGAATCGAGCGATGCGATCTTCAGCGGTGCCTTCAGGCGCAACGATGCCCATCCAGGATACGAACTCGTAGCCAGCCACGCCGCTTTCCTGCACGGTGGGGACATCGGGCAAAACAGGGCTGCGCCGCGGTCCCGTGACAGCGAGCGCCTTGAGCTTTCCGGATTTGATATGAGGCAACGCGGCAATCGGGAACGCTACGACGGTTGATATCTCACCGCCCAAAGCGCCGATAATTGCGGGCCCGCCGCCCTTGTAGGGCACATGCACCAAGTCCACTTTGGCCATCGACTTCAGCATTTCGCCCGCGAGATGGTTGGCACTGCCATTGCCCGCCGTCCCGTACGTATACTCGCCGGGCTTGGCTCGCGCTTTCGCAAGAAACTCGGCCAGATTCGAGGCGCCTACAGACGGATGCGCACAGATGATGAGGTCGTTGCTGGTGAGCCAACTCACAGGCATGAGCGACTCGACCTTGAACCCTGGATCCTTGTAGAGGAAGGGGTTGATCGACATCGTCCCTTGATTGACAAACGTATACGTATAGCCGTCATTAGGGGCACGCGCTCCGGCGCTTGTGCCGATATTTCCGGCGGCTCCCGCTTTATTATTGACGATGACCGATTGTCCCAAGAAATTCTGCCACTGCGGCTGCAGCATTCGGCAGACTGCGTCAGCGTCACCGCCTACCGGTTGAGGCACGATAAGCGTAATCGGCTTTTCCGGATAGCCCTCCTTGGCTGCGGATAAGGAGGGAAGGCTCGCGCAAACACCCCCTGCGGCTAAAGCGCGAAGCACGCGTCTGCGATGAAGATTTAAATTTTCCATGATTGTCTCCAATGAGCGACTTCTAGAAAGTTCGCTTGGTCAAAAAAAAGTATGACACCCAACAACCCACTGACGAGAATAAACACCAGGCAAAACAGGACCACCCACGTCTACATGAAACGCTGATGCGCGACACGTTTAGGTGCAGCACACCCATGACTCGCGCGGTCGCTTCCCCCAAGGCGCCACGTTCATGCTGCTGTTGGTAAGCATTGCCATGCAAGGCAAGATCAAAGGATTGATGCCCGGTTGCCGATGTAGCGGCAACATTGCCGTCAGGCAAGGAAGGTGCGCAGCGGTCAGGCGGCATGCGTGGCTTGGCTCTCATCCAGGTAATCACGCCAAACCCGCGGCATGATGCCGCCGTGACGCCAGTACTCGACGTCTTCGCGGGTGTCTAATCGCACCTGCACACGCACGGTTTGCTCGCGCCCGTCCGCATGATGGAACACCACTCGAACTGAGGCACCGACCTCGATATCATCGTGCAGATCGAGCACGTCGATTATCTCGCTGCCATCCAAGCCGAGCGATTGCGCATTCACGCCCGATTCGAATTGCAGCGGTAAGACGCCCATGCCTACGAGGTTGCTGCGGTGAATTCGCTCGAATCCTTCCGCAATCACAGCCTTGACCCCCAAGAGTGCGACCCCTTTGGCTGCCCAGTCACGTGACGATCCACAGCCGTAGTTCTTGCCCGCCAGGACAGCCAATGGAACTTGACGTTCAAGGTACGTTTCGGCCGCTTCGAAAATCCGCATCTGCTCGCCCTCTGGCATAAGGCGCGTCACGCCACCTTCCACGCCCGGCACCATCTGGTTGCGCAATCGGATATTCGCAAAAGTCGCGCGGATGGCAACGTCGTGATTCCCTCGGCGCGTCGTGTAATTGTTGAAATCACGCTGCTGAACCCCTTTGGCAAGCAGGAAGTCGGCCGCTGGCGTCCCCAGGCTGATTGCCCCGGAGGGAGAAATATGATCCGTCGTTACCGAGTCGCCGAGAATGACAAGCGGGCGCATGCCGACAATGTCGCGCACCGGCAGGGGATTGCGGGGCAAGTTCTTGAAATATGGGGGACGGCGAATATAGGTACTTTCCGGTTGCCAGTCGAAGCGCTCGCTGCCCTCGCCTGCCAGCGCCTCCCACTGCTGGCCGCCATCGAAAAGATCCGCATACTTTTCATTGAAGATGCCTGGCTCATACACGCCCTGCACCGCATCGCGAATTTCTTGCGCGCTTGGCCATATGTCTTTCAAGAAGACATCATTACCCTCCTGGTCCCTCCCGATAGGATCCGTGGTGACGTTGACCGTCAACGAGCCGGTCAGTGCATGCACCACCACGAGGGCGGGAGAGCCAAGATACGCGGCGCGGACGTTAGGATGGATTCGACCCTCGAAATTACGGTTGCCGGACAGTACGGCCGCCGCAACGATGCCATTTCCCTCGATGGCTTTAACCGTGGATTCTGGTAGCGGGCCAGAACCGCCGTTGCACGTCGTGCAACCGAAGCCGGCGATCTGGAAGCCCAGTGTGTTCAGCGAATCCTGCAGACCTGCTTTTTCCAGCACTGCGGCGGTGACTTGGCTACCAGGCACCAATGACGTTTTCACCCACGGCTGAGTCCGCAGACCTCGGGCCACGGCTTTCTTGGCCACCAGACCCGCAGCCATCATGTTCACGGGGTTGGCCGTATTGGTGCAACTCGTGATCGCGGCGATCACCACGGCCCCATCATGCAAGGTAAACGTTTCGCCGGCGACGGGGGCGCGATGCGCGGGATCGAAGGGCTTACGCGCGATTTCACGGTAGTGTGCCGTGAAGGCTTCGCTGACCGATCCGAGATCGATGTGATCCTCTGGATTGCGAGGGCCCGCCAAACAGGGCCGCACCGCATCGAGATCAATGACGACTGTTTCCGCATAGCTCGGCGTCGGTGTCGTCTCGTCGCGCCAGAGCTTCTGCGCCTTGTAGTAGGCTTCCACCAAGGCAACGTCGTCCGCGTCCCGGCCCGTCATGCGCAGATATTCAAGCGTGACACGGTCCACTGGGAAGTACACGGCGGTTGCGCCGTATTCAGGCGCCATGTTGGCGATCATTCCACGGTCGCCGAGCGAGAGCGCGTCGAGTCCCGTGCCGAAAAACTCCACGAACTTGCCAACGACACCGAGTGCGCGCATTTTCTTGGTAATGGCCAGAACCAAATCGGTCGGCAGGACGCCATCGCGCAGTTGGCCACGGACCTCTATGCCCACCACCTCGGGTAGTGCTAGCGCCACAGGCTTGCCAACCATGACGGCTTCTGCTTCGATTCCGCCAACGCCCCAACCGAGAACACCCAGCCCATTTACCATGGGCGTGTGACTGTCGGTACCAACACAGGTATCCGGAATCGCCATGGCCGCTCCATCCGCGGCCTTGTCCAGCCAAACCACCTTAGCGATCCGTTCCAGGTGAAGCTGGTGCATGATCCCCTTTCCGGGCGGCACGATACGCACGCCATCGAAGCTGTTGCTGCACCAGCGCAAGAACGCGAAACGCTCGCCGTTGCGCCCGTATTCTTTCTCCAGATTCACGCGCCGCGCGTCAGGACTCGCCCATTTATCAACCTGCAGGGAGTGATCGATGATCACGTCCACAGGCACTTTAGGGCTGACGAGACTTGGTTCCCCGCCCGCATCGGCCACAGCGTCCCGCATACCGGCCAGGTCTACAAGCATCACCTGACCAAGGATGTCTTGTCCGAAGACACGGACGGGGTAGAAATTGATACCCGTACCGGATTTCCGAGATAGGACAGCGGCAATTTCCTCGCGGACGGACTCGCCTCGTGCGCCCTGGCGCACGAGATTCTCAAGCAGAATACGCAATGAAAAAGGCAACGCTTCGACATGATCGAACTCGGCGATGCTGGCGTATTGCAGAACTGCACCTTCAAAGGGCAGTTTCTTGATAAGTGATGTGTAGTTCATGATTCTTCCTGGCAGCGACGCCACCGTACTGACAATTACGCTTAGGCAACCGACTCAGGGACAAAGATGGCACCGTCCATCAACCGGCGAGCACTACGGCTCATGGTCGCCTTGGAAACAATCCAGTCCTCCCCCTCCTGCCGCGCCGCCGCGCCAACGCGCAACGAACCCGAGGGATGGCCGAAACGCACTTCCGGGGCATGTCCGTGCGGCGCAGCGTGCGACACCACCGTCCCAGGAATTGAAGCCGCAACGGCAATCGCCACGGCGCCGGTTCCCGTCATGGCATGGTGCAACTTGCCCATGGAAAAAATACGCGCAACGATGTCGATATCGTCGGCATTCACAACCTTTCCGCTAGAGGCTGTGTAGCTCTGCGGTCCCGTTACAAATGCAAGTTTCGGCGTGTGCGGCCGCAAGCGCGTGGCTTCTTCCGCCGTCTTGACCAGGCCCATGGCGACAGTTGCATTGGCACGAATGGCTTCGCAGCGTGCCAAAAGCTCCGCATTACCGTTGATATCTGCTTGGCTTTCCGTCCCTTTCAACCCAAGCGTCCGGGCGTCGACGAAGATGGCGGGATTCCCGGCGTTTATGAGCGTCGCCTCGACCGTGCCGACACCCGGAACCTCAAGCTGATCCACTCGGTTGCCAGTGGGGAACATCGCCCCACCCTCGGCTTCGTCGCCGTCCGCACCTGGATCAAGAAACTCCAATTTGATCTCGGCAGCCGGGAAGGTGACGCCATCCAACTCAAAGTCGCCCAATTCTTGTACTTGCCCGTTGCGGACCGGCACATGAGCGATGATTATCTTGCCTAGATTGGCCTGCCATATCCGAATCGTCGCGACGCCATCGCGTGGAGGCTGAACCAGACCACGATGAATGGCGAACGGACCCACCGCTGACGTCAGATTGCCGCAGTTGCCACTCCAATCGACCACGGGTGACTCAATAGCCACGGCCCCAAACAGGTAATCCACATCGCAGTCCGGGCGTTCGCTGCGGGAGATCAAAACGACCTTGCTGGTGCTTGACGTCGCCGCGCCCATCCCATCGATCTGCTTTTCATACGGATCGGGGCTGCCGATGACCCGGAGCATGAATGCGTCGCGCGCGGGACCCGGCTGCTGGCATGACTGCGGCAGATCAGACAGAACGAAAAACACGCCTTTGCTAGTGCCACCCCGCATGTACATAGCACGGATGGAAGTCGAGGCTTCGGGACTGCTCATAGAGATTTACTCCTGGAAAACGATGCAGACTGGACTGCCCGTATGAGTAAGGATGACCGGAGGGATGCCGGTGCGAGGCGACAGACGGACGATCGTGTCCGCGTCTTCGTTGGCAACGAGAACATCTCCGTCGGGACTGAAAGTGATGAAGCGAGGCACTCGGCCGCCCGCGTCGTTCCATATGGGCGAAGACAACTCACCTGTGAATGGATCGAGGGCAAAGCGCACCACGCTGCCGTGGCCTCGGTTCGAAATGAATAGGGCGCGGCCGGTTGGATCCAAGAGAATTCCTGAGCCAGTGGTTTCGCCCGTCTCCGAAGCAGGCACGGTACTCAACCGCTGAAAGGCATGGAATTCCCCGTCGACAGTTACGCGTGCCGCGAGCACTTGGCTGGTCAATTCCAAGACGATCCACGCGTAGCGACCGTCCTTGCTAAAGACAAGATGCCGGGGGCCGCTGGCAGGTGCAACGGAAGTCTTGGCAAGGTGGCTTAGCCTGCCCGAAGCTTCGTCTAGCGCAACGGCATGGATAGCATCGCAGCCCTTATCCGGCACAGCGATCCAGCCGCCCACGGGATGCACGGCAAGCTGGTGAGGGTGCGAGCCCTTCTGCTGCTGCCGGTGCGGACCAGGCTGTCCCGGCAGCTCGATCAGATTTTGTACGCCGATCAACCGACCATCTTCTTCGACGCCGATGGTGACCACTGAGCCCGTCGCGTAATTGGCAACGACCAACCACCGTCCTGACCGGGACTGAATTACGTGGACCGGGTTTCGGCCGCCGACGTCCAACTGATTCAACAAAACCAGCGTTCCATCAGGCTGTACCGAGAACGCGGAGATAGTACCTCCGTCACCATGCACGGCATAAAGCGTTCCGCCGCCCCGAGCGACACACAGGTAGGAGGGATTGTCAGTGCCCTTCAAAACTTGGAGGGTCGACCATGCGCTGTTCGTACAGGAAAACGTCGTGATGCCTTCGCCGCGAGCCGAGCGCTCGCGGGTGGTACGAGACCCGACCCAGGCTCGGTTACCCGCAGATCGCAGCGCTCCCCGCGCATCATTCATCGACGCCTCCTGAAATGTATTATGTGATCATATTAAACATTCAAAGATGGCTTCGCAAGTGATAATTTATGAAGAATCACCTCATACTACGGAAATCAAGGGTTTCTCCCAATCAAGATTATTCAGATTTTTAAAGATTAAAATGGTTATATAATTCATATTTGCGAGTAATGCAGGGCATGGACAATGATGGCCCCGCCGATAACGCCGAACGTTCACAGCCGTCAATCGCGAGAACCGTCGCCAATGAAGCTTCGCCACCTTGAAACCCTCCACGCCATCCCGCAGACCAGCTCGGTCACCCATGCCGTGAAGTTTCCCGGCGTATCACAACCCTCGGTACGCGCCGTACTCCAGCACTGCGAACTGTGGCTGGGCTTGCAACTTTTTGAGTGAAAGGAAAGGGAGACCGAAGGCCATCCCCGAAGCGCTTGCGCCCCTCCCTGAGCTCAGGGAAATATGCTGGATAAGCTCAACGCCGAATTCACCAAGTCCAGGCGCGGCGCAACAATAACAACGCCCTGGTGGGCCACCTTTGATGTTGGTGCATCATTTTTATTCTCGTGCATGCTCGCTCTCCTTCCAGGAGAAGAGCTACATGGCCAACTCCTAGGCTAATCCAGCAATGTGGCGTCCCAGTCGTGAACGGTTTGGCGTTGTTCACCCAAGCCCTCGATGCCCAGCGTAACGACATCGCCATTACGCAAATACACTGGAGGATTTTGCCCCAGCCCTACACCCGGAGGCGTGCCAGTGGAAATCAGGTCACCTGGTTCGAGCGTGGTGTAGCGGCTGATGTAACTAATCAAAAAACACACATCGAACACCATCTTGTCGGTATTGCCGTTCTGATAACGTTTGCCGTTCACGTCCAGCCAGAGGTTCAGCGACTGCGGGTTCACCACTTCATCCGCGCTAACCAGCCACGGGCCGATAGGGCCGAACGTATCACACCCTTTGCCGCGATCCCATTGCCCTCCACGTTCCAGCTGGTACTCACGCTCCGAAACATCATTCACGACGCAATAGCCCGCAATATACTCACCCGCTTCCTCAGGGCTGACATAGCGGGCTTTTTTACCGATAACTACGCCCAGCTCCACTTCCCAGTCTGTCTTTTTCGATGCCCGGGGCAGTACGATGGGATCATTGGGGCCTTGGGCACAGCTATTCCATTTAGCGAAAATAATTGGCTCGTCCGGTACCGGCTGGCCAGACTCTTCGGCATGGTCGCTGTAATTCAACCCCACACACACGAACTTGCCCATGCCTGTATAAGGCATACCCAGACGTCCTGGTTCGTGTATGGCAGGCAATGACTCTGGATCAAGCGCACGCAACACACGCAGCGACTCTGGCGTCAACTGCCGGGCAGTAATGTCTGGTATCAAGCCACTCAAGTCGCGAATGATGCCGTTCGAATCCAGCATGCCTGGTTTTTCTGAACCCTTGGGGCCATAACGAAGTAGTTTCATGTCTAAAGTGGTGAAATCATATTGAGAAAAAACAGCGTAGCGGCGGGCCTTTCACCCTGGCCAGCTATAGCTGCACACGTGGAATCCCGGCCTGTTCGATTACGCCCGACCACCGGGTTATTTCCAGCCTTGTCCGTTCCTCCAACTCTGCTGGTGTCGAACTGGCGGCTATTGCGCCTTGCGCCGCCAGACTTTCCTTTACCTCTGGCGCTTCAAGCACCTGAGCAGTCGCCTCGGCCAAGCGGTCGATCACATTCTGCGGCGTCCCAGCCGGCGCCACGAGCGCAGTCCAGGTATGCGCCTCAAAGTCAGGAAAACCAGACTCCTTGAACGTGGGCACATCAGGCAGAGACGGCAGCCGCTGCCCGGCGCCTATGCCAAGGACTCGAATCTTGCCGCTTTTTATATGCTGAAAAGATGCCAGAGCATTGTCGAACATCACCGAAACCTGCCCTCCAATCAAATCAGTAATCGCCTCACTGCTGCCTTTGTACGGGACATGCACAATATCAAGCCCGTTCTGGCTTTTAAATAGCTCCATGGTCAGGTGCGGCGGTGACCCGACCCCCGGCGACGCGTAGTTGTACTTCCCCGGACTGGCCTTTACCCAGTCCACGAATTCGGGAAGGCTCCTGGCTGGCACAGAGGGATGGACATTCAACACCAAGGGCAATACCGATGTGAGGGAAATTTGCGCGAAATCCTTCAATGGGTCATAAGGCATGGGGTCAAACAGCCCGACATTGATAGCGTGAGGCCCATTACCCGTCAACAGAACGGTATAGCCGTCTGGTTTCGCACGTGAGGCGGCAGCTTGTCCAATCAACCCCGAGGCTCCGGCCCGGTTCTCCACGACAAATGTTTGACCCAGCGACTGCGTCAGTTTTTCAGCCAGAATCCGGGCGATAATATCGGTTGCCCCGCCAGCGGGAAACGGCACAATCATCCTGATGGGTTTAGTGGGCCAGGAGTCATTCGCGGCCAACACAGGACGGGCTATTCCCGAGGCCCCGATCGCAGCCATCGCGGCGATGAAGGCTCTACGTTTCATGCATGTCTCCTCGTTGTATGTGTTAAACGCTCAAGCCTTTTCCGGGCTGAAGCCTTGTCTAGCCCGCACGGTAAAAAGGCGCATCACCCAGTATGGTCGTACGACGCATCAGACGACGATAGCGATCATCAAACTCTGTGGCCCTATGCATGGTCGATCGGTTATCCCAGAAAACCAGATCGCCTGGCTGCCACTTATGCGAATAGACAAACTGCGGCTGTGTGCCGAAATTGCTCAGTTCAACGACTAATTTCCGGCCCTCGTCTTCATCCATGCCGGCAATAGTGCGCGTCAGGCCCTCGCCCACATATAACGCCTGCCTGCCCGTGCTCGGATGAGTACGGATGACGGGGTGCATCACCGGAGGAGTCTTTGCCTCTTCTTCGGGTGTGAGCTGGGTGCGATGAGAAAGATAGGTGCGATAGTGCCAGGGATAGTCGTGCACGCCTTTGAGCGTGGCAAGATGCTCACGGTCGTTCTCCGGCAAGGCGTCATAGGCGGCAAACATACTGGCAAATTGCGTATCAGCGCCGACCGGAGGGCATTCGACGCAATACAACAGCGACCCCATGCTCGGGCGCTCGACAAACGACATGTCCGAATGCCAGATCATGCCTGCGCGATCCGCTCCGATCTTTTCACCTTTGTCATTGGTCACGTTGGAAATAATCGTTACTTCCGGGCAGTCAGCGAGGTTAAACCGGCTCAGCACATGCCCGACCAAGGGGCCGAAGTGGGCGCTGAAATCACGATGAGCGACAGGCGGCAGATCCTGTCCGCGAAAGACCACAACGCCATGCCGTTCCCAGGCATCCTGAATATCCCGGGCGACTTCATCGCTAACTGGAGCCGAAAGGTCCACCCCCTGTATTTCAGCACCTATATGTTCGCTCAACCGTCTGATAGTAAGACCCGTACCGGCATAGTGATAAGTATCTTGATCAACATTCATGCGTCTCTCCTATAATCCATATTGTCCAATTGTCGACAATTAAGTTTATAGAATATTTAAGCCTTAATAGCAATAAATATTGCATTACAAAAAGCTATATGTTTGTGAAATTATAGATACGTATTTTTGTCGACAATTAATTCAGGGCCAGAATGCCCTGTGCATAGGTGAGGTTGTCGGTCACCATCTGCCTGCCTACTTGGTTAGCTTCCGCCCCATCATGTCGAGTGAAGGCCGCCAGCGCGTGTTCCCAGTTTTGAACTGACTGCGTCCGTCGCGATTCAGAGGACAACCCCAGCTTGGTATAGCGGGCGATCTGCAACGACATCTGACTCAAGAGTGTCGCCAGCTTTGCATTGCCACACCGCTCGCAGATATAGGTTGCCATCCTGGCAGACAGCTCAGCGTGAACCAGGGCAGTTGTCTGCTCATCAGGAGCTACGATGGCCCTCATCCGGCTCAATGTCTCGGTCAGAAAACTCAAGTTTTCGCCGGAGGCAAGAGGGGCGAATAATTCGAACGCCACACCCAGCAGCGCCGCGCGGATCTGATAGATCTCCGCCATTTCTTTAGCGCTGAGTTCAGTGACTTTTGCACCATGCCGCGGCCGTATCGACACAACGCCATCGCGTTCTAGAATCCGAAGCGCCTCACGAATGCTGCTCCGGCTAACCCCAAAGCGTTCTGCCAGCGGGATTTCCCGCAGATTTGCACCGGGCTTGATTTCATCTTTCATGATTCCGTCGGCAATTGCTTGAGCAATTTGCTCGGATAACGTGACGAATTGAGGAGTAGAGTCCAGTTGCATAGGGAAAACGCAGGAAAGCGCAGTAAATACGCCCATTTGAGGAGGGCAAGACTCAACGATGTTACACCACGACATCCCCGAACCCGCAAGCCCCTGCACAACGTTGGCGCTGGCAGCGACCAGCACAGGCCGGCCACCGTGTCTATCTACCACCAGCGCACTACTCTCCTCGCCTCCATCTAGTGCCGGCAAATTCCACAAGAGGGCTGTGCAAAATCGAAGAGGAAGCCCGCCATCACATCATTACGCCCGTCTCTGCCGGCACACCTTTGTCTGGCGCAGGTGGCCGGCCGTCGTTGCTGTACGCGAAGCCCGATCAGAAATCCATCGTGGCAGAAAGCAGGAAGGTGCGCGGCGCGCCCAAGCCCAGGCTTGTGAAGTGCGGTTTGGCCCAATATGCCTTGTTGGTCACGTTGGTGACGGCTGCACGCAAGGTCAGCGGGTGGCCTGAAACCTTTGTGGTGTAGCGCGCGCCCACGTCGAACACGGTGCGACCAGGTATAGACAACGAATTATCCGAGCTGAGGTATTGTTTGGAGACCGAGGTCGCATTGGCTGTCAGTGTCAGGCCCTGCAATGCGGGCAGGTCCCACTCGACTCCCAGCTTGGCTTGCCATTTGGGCAAGCCTGTGGCTTGCTTGCCCTCATCGCTGGCGACGGCGGCTTTGGTCACCTCGGCTTCCGAGTAGGCGATACCGCCCATCAGGCGCACCCCGTTGATAGGCGAGCCGAAGAAGCCCCATTCCACGCCCCGGTTGCGCTGCTCACCTCCGAACGAAAAGACATTGGTGAAGGGATCGGTATAGCTGCTCGGGCGCTTGATTTCGTACAAGCTGACCGTATGAGCGAACTCGCCCAGGTCGAACTTGATGCCGACTTCTTTCTGCTTGGTCTTGTAAGGCGCGAAGACTTCGCCCGCATTGTCCGCGGTGGTAGGGGCTATGGCGCCTTGGCTCAAGCCTTCGATGTAGTTGCCGTACAAGGAAATCTTGTCAGTCGCCTTGAGCAGAAACGCCACTGCCGGCGTCGTGGCGCTTTCCTTGTAGCGGTCGCCCATGCGCGCGCCAGTCGTGCCGTTGTAACTATCGTTGACCACTTTCTGATGGCGTGCGCCGAGCGTCAGTTGGATGCGGTCTTGCGCAAACGACAAGGTATCCGCGACACCAAAGCTGGTCAGGCGCGTATCCGTTTTGGTGAGCGCGGGAATATTGTCGGGACGTGCCACTGCCGGCCCCCATACGGGGTCGTAGATGTTGGTCACCCAGCCTTGCGGCAGGACGTTTCTGAAGCCCCGCAGGATGTATTCCTCATCGTAGTACGTGGCGTTGACGGCGAACTGGTGGCCTACCGCCCCCGTGCGGGCCTTGCCCTGAAGGCCGACTTCGGCTGACTTGCGTTCCATCCTGTCGGACACGCCGCTGAAGTTGGTTCGGAAATCTCCGGCCTCGTTGAACACCTGGCCAACACCCATGATAGTGTCGATTTCGGACTTGCTGGTGCCTGCTGCCGCATAGACCATCAGTTGATCGGTCAGATCGAATTCTCCGCGCAGCATGGCGCCCTTGTCTGTGTTGTCATAGTAGGCCCATGGCGGGTTCCATGAGACACCCGGCTTCGGTGGCTCAGGCACTGACACGCCAGGGGCCAGTGTCAGGCCTCGGGTCAAGCCGTACACGCGATCCTTGGTCTGGTACAGGTCTGCGGACACGCGGACACGCTCGCCCCGCCAGTCCAGCCCAAGGGAGGCCAGCGAAACTCTTTTGTCCTGGTCATTCACAGCGGTTTCGCCGTCACGATAAGCGCCATTGAAGCGGATCCCGAACTGCTTGTTCTGGCCAAAACGGCGGCCCAGGTCGATATGGCCTCCGAAATGCGAATCGGACATGTAGTTGGCCGTGAACCGCGTCAATGGATCGTCACCCGCGCGCTTGGAGACCAGGTTTATCGCACCGCCCGCCGATCCCTTGGGCGGCATGCCGTTGAGCAAGGCGGATGGCCCCTTGAGCACTTCGACGCGCTCGAACATCTCGGGTGAGTTCCGGTGATAGCCCCCCATGCCGGCCAGCCCGTTGACGGTCACATCGGCCACGGAAGATTCCAACCCGCGGATCGAATAAGTTTCCAGGCTTTCTCCACGGACACCGCTCATGAATACTGTCGGATCGGTTTTGGAGATCACTTCCTGAATATCCATGGCCTGCATGTCCGCCATGTACTTTTCCGTGTAAGTGATGGTGGAAAACGGTGTTTCCATGAAATCCTTGTCGCCGAGGAACCCCATGCGGCCTGCGGTACTCACCTGGCCTCCGGGGTATACGGCCGTCGTCGACTCACCCGCGACGGTCACTGTCGGCAGCGTCGTCACCTCCTCCGCGACCGGCGAAGGCGACAGTTTCTCGCTCGCATCGACTGTCGTGCCAGGCGTTTGAGCCAGCACCGGCGGCGTCACGATGGCCAGAGCACCAAATGCCAGCCCGAACAACAACGCACTGCGCACTGCGACGGCGGTGCGGTGTGGTGTCATCAAGTCGAAGGCTGGGGGTATTGCCTGCCGCGCGGAGCGCACGGTGTGTTGAGTCGGATGGGGCTTGGCCATGTGTTGTTCCTTTCGGTTGAAGTCAGGGCGGTTCTCGCCACGTTTCAAAAATGAGAAAAAAAGAGATAAATAGAATGAGACTTGTTAGTAATATTGAATTGGTGGTATTTCCGGGACGTATCAGTCTCGATAGCCCTTGATGACGTCGTCGATCACGAGCTTTATGGAACTCGGGCTGGCGGCGGTGATGTACCAGGCCTCGGCATCGCCGAAGACCACGCGGCCGTTCTTCCAGGCATTGGTCTGGCGCAGCAACGGGTTGCCCAGCGTCTCGGCATTCAGAACCGGCTGGTGCTCCATCACCGCAGTGCGATCGACGATGTAGATGACGTCGGGGTTGGCCTGCTGAATGAACTCGCTGGATACTGGCTGGCCGTGCAAACCTGTTTCGACCGTCGGGCTGGCCGGCTTCACACCCAGCGCATTGAAGACGAAGCCGTAGCGCGACTGCACGCCAAAGGAGCTGAAAGCGCCGTTGTTGTGCAGCACGATCAACGCCTTTTCAGGACGATCCTGGGTAGCGCGCCGGGCCTCTTCGACCTTCGCGTCCAGCTCGGTGACTTTCTGGCGGGCGAGGTCTTGCTTGCCGAAGATCCTGCCCAAGCTCAACAGATGTTCCTTGATGACCTCGATGTGCTTGACCTGACTGTCCCTGTAATCCACATCGAAATGTATGGTCGGGGCAATCTCGCTCAATTCCTTGTAGTGTTTCGCCTGGAGCGAAGTGATCAGAATCAGATCGGGTCTGGCCGCATACACCCGCTCCACATTGGGCTGCACGATCGCTCCGGTGTCCTGAACTTGAGGGTCGTCCTTGTACTTGTCGAGGAAGTGTGGGATGAAGTCCTTGGGCATGCCCACAACCGGCACGCCCAACTGGTCGAGGAAATCGACCTCGTTCATATCGAGCGCCACCACACGCTGCGGCATTTTCTCGATCACGGTCGTTCCCAGCTTGTGCTGAATCGTGACGGGTTCATACACCTGCTGCACGCTGGTGCTGACGACGGCAGGCTGCGCCGATGCCTGCGACGATTCTGCCGATTTGTCGCCGCAGCCCTGCACGGCGAACGCAGCGGCAATCAGTAGGGACAGCGCCCAATGCCGGCGTCTGTGCTTGAGGGTCATTCCAGTTCTCCTGATGGGTTGAAGTAGTTGCACAGGAAGCCGCGCTCGCTGTGCGTGATCTCGAAATCCAGTCCATACAGCTCCCGCAGCTGTGCCTCGGTCACCACCTCGCGCACCGGACCGGCGCAATGCACCCTCCCGCGCTTCATCGCGACGATATGGTCGGAGTAGTTGGCGGCGAAATTGATGTCGTGTACCACCAGGATCACGGTGCGGTCGTGTTCGTCGCACAGACGGCGCAGCGCACGCATGATCTGAACGGCGTGCTTGATGTCGAGGTTGTTCAGCGGCTCGTCGAGCAGCAGGCATGGCGTCTCTTGGGCAATCGTCATGGCCAGGAAAGCCATCTGGCGCTGGCCGCCGCTGAGTTCGTCGAGATACGCGCCGCGCAACGGCTCCAGCGTCAGGAAGGCGATGGCATCGTCGATGGCCCGATGGTCATCCGCCGTCAACGCGCCGCGACTATAGGGAAAGCGACCAAAGGCGACCAATTCCTCCACTGTCAGGCGCAGGCTGAAATCCGGCGACTGGCGCAAAGTGGCGACGCGTCTGGCATAGTCGGCAATGCGAATGTCCGACGCCTTGCTGCCTTCGATCAGGATGTCGCCTTGGCTAGGCGCCAGCAGCCGGGCGATCATCATCAGCAGTGTTGTTTTACCCGCGCCATTGGGGCCGATCAGGGAAGTCAGCCGCCCCGCCGGGAAGCGCACGTTTACATCGGCAAGGACGGTTCTGGTGCCGTAGGTTTTGGAAAGATTGTGGACAGTGATCATGCTGTTCCCCGCGTGCGCACCATCAACGCGAGGAACCAGGCTCCACATACCAGGTTCACCAAGATGCCAACGGTGGTTCGATAATTGAAGACGTGTTCGACCGCGAGCTGGGCCAGGATGAAGATAGCGATGGCAATGGCGCAGCCCGTGGGCAAGGTGATCCGATGCCGGAAGGTCCGGGCCAGCGCATAGGTGGTGTTGGCGACGAAGATGCCCATGAAGGCCGTCGGCCCGAGCAGGCTGGTCGACACGGCGACCAGCACTGCGATCAGCGCGAGATACAGCCGCACGGTGCGCTGGTAATCCACGCCCAGGGATACGGCTTGGTCACGGCCCAGCGCAAGCACATCCAGCGTCGGCAAGGTTTTGAGCGCAGTGATGCACACCACCGCAACGAGAATGGCCGACACGACCAATTGACCGGGTTCTGCCTTGCCGAAGGACGCCTGGCTGAAACCGAGCAAGACAGAGAACTCGCCGGGGCTGACCTTGAACTGGACGAACTGCGTGAAGGTGCCGATCACCATCGTCAGCACCAGCCCCAGCAGTAGCAGGAAGTACACGTTGTTCCTGCCATCGCGGAACAGCCAGCGGTGAATGGCCCATGAGTAGCCGAGCATCAGCAGCACGGACAGGGCAAAGTTGCCGTTCGCGCCGAGCATGACGAGGCTCTGCGTACCCATGATGAGAACCAGCAGTGATTGCAGCAGCAGGTAGACTGCCTCGTAACCCATAATGGCTGGTGTCAGTATCCGGTTGCCGGTGATCGTCTGGAATGTGATCGAAGACCAGGCGACGCAGACCCCGCCAATAAGCATGGCTAACAGGCGGGCGAGCCGTTTGGGAATGACGTAATCGAAGTCCAGGCCCGAACGGAAGCACAGGAATGTCAGCGCCAATGCAATGACCACCGCCCAGATCGCGTGTCGGGAAATCTTTGGAATGGGCATGCGCATCACCTATTCCTCCAGAAAATAAGCACGAGGAACAGCACGCCACCGATGCCGCCCGCGGTCAGACCGATAGGCACCTCGAATGGATAGATGAGCAGGCGGCCGAGGATGTCGCAAGCCAGCAGCAGCGATGCCCCGCCCAGCGCCACCACGGGCAAGGTACGGCCCAGGTTATCGCCGTAGTGCAGCGCGACCAGATTGGGAATCACCAAGCCGATGAAGGGAATCGCCCCGACAGTGATGACCGTGACGGAGACTGTGACGGCGACCAGCATCAGTCCCAGCGCCACCGTGGCCGGATAATTCAACCCCAGGCTCGTGGCCATGCCTTCGCCCATGCCCAGCACGGTAAAACGGTGTGCGTACAAGTAGGCGAGCGCGACGATAGGCAGGATCAGGTAGACGATTTCGTAATTGCCCTGAACGATCTTCGAGAAGTCGCCCAATAGCCAGCCCTGCATGCTTTGCAGGACGTTGTGGCGATAGGCATAGAACTCGGCAACGGCACTGAGCACGCCGCCATACATCAGGCCGATCACGGGAACGAGAATCGTGTTCTTGAACCGGATGCGGCGCACAATCGCCACGAAGATCAGGCTGGCGGCGAAGCAGAAGGCCAGCGCGAACAGCATTCGGCCCGCTGTCCCGGTGCCCGGCGCCACGGTCAGCGCGACCAGAATACCGAGCTTGGCGGCATCCAGTCCGCCCGAGGTGGCTGGTTCGACAAACTTGTTGCGCACGATGTGCTGGAGGATCACGCCGCAGACCGACAGCCCCACGCCGGTCAGCACCAGCGCAGCCAGGCGTGGCAGCCGACTGGCTGTGAGCGTCAGCCAGGCGTCGCCCGACAGCGACCACACCTGTGACCATGCCATCTGCTGCGCACCGATCAGCAGCGACGCGCAGCAGAGCATGAAGAACAGTCCGAGCAGACCCGCTCGCATCAGACACGCGCCTCACCGGATGTTGCGGGGGCAATGCGCCAGCCCTTGGCGGCCTGGCGCTGGGCCAGGAATCTTGCATACCGCCCCTGGCACTCGCGCAATTGCGCGGGTGTCCCTTGCTCGACGACTTGGCCATTCTCCAGCACCACGATCTGGTCGGCCATCGCCACGGTGGAGAGCTGGTGGGCGATCACCACCAGCGTGCATCGGCCGCGCAGCCGCGCCAGTGCCTCGGCGATGACAGCCTGGTTTTCCGCGTCCAGCGCCGCCGTGGCTTCGTCCACCAGCAGGATGGGCGCATCCTTGATGAGCGCGCGTGCGATGGCGATGCGCTGGCGTTCGCCGCCGGACAGACGGACACCGCCCTCGCCCACGGGGGTATCCAGCCCTTGAGGCAGGCGCTCTATCATTTCCGCAACGCCAGCCAGCCGCGCCGCATCCATGATTTCAGCATCGCTGGCGTCCGGCCTGCCGATGCGGATGTTCTCAGCGATACTGCCCGTAAACAGGTAATTGTCCTGGAATATCTGGCTGATCTGCCCCGCCAGTTGGGCGCTGGACATCTGTTTCAGGTCCACACCGCCAACCAGCACGCTGCCCTGATGCGCGTCAAAGAACCGCGCGATCAACCGCGCCACCGTGGTTTTGCCGGAGCCCGACTCACCGATCAACGCCGTCATGCTGCCCGGCGCTATGCGCAGGCTCACGCCGCGCAGCACGTCGGGTTCATCCGCCGCGTAGCGGAAATACACATCGCGCAGTTCGACCGACGCATCGTGCGGCGCCTGCGGCGCGTCAGGCTCCGGCAGCGGCTCGACCTCGAACAGCTCACGTATCGCACCGAGCTGGCCTCGTGCGCCGCGCAGCACCTCGCCATAACCGGCCACTTCCAGCAGCGAGTCGATGAAGCGGCTGACCAGCAGCAGCGCGATGACGACCGCCGTGATGCCGCTGGCGGCCAGATCCCCGCCCAGTTGCTCGTTCAGCCATAGCGCTGCCGTAACCAGCAAGGCGGCAAATATGGCCTGCACGGCCCAGGTGTTAAGGACAGCCGAGCCCGCCGACAGCCAGATCAGGCGCGCCCCCGACAGGCGTTGCTGTTCGACCGCCTGCTCCAGCAGGCGCATGCCGCCACCTTCTCCGTTGAAAGCGCGCAGCACCGACTGCGCCTGGGCGAACTCCACCACGCGCTGGCTCGCATCGGCAAAACGCTGATGAAAGGCCTCGTCGGCTCGCTGAGAAAGCCTGGCCGTAAGTGCCAGGGTACTTGCCAGCAATGGCAAAGCCACCAACGCGATCAGGCCCAGCGGCCAGTGCAGGACGAACAAGGCCGCCACCAGAACCACCGGCGTCACCACACCCGCGATGATCGGGGTGAAGACATGTGCGGGAAGCTGGGCCACGGCCATCATGCCCTGCGTGACGACGTGGCCCAGCCGCGCCGTGTTCTGCGGCGTGAACCAGCCGACGGGCAGCCCTGCCACATGGTCGCCGAGCCGATGACGCGCTCCTTGCAGGATGGCAACGCCTACGCGCACGCCTGCCTGCTCCACGTAGCGCCGCAACACCCAGCAGACGATCAACCCCGCCAGCAGCGCGGACAGCCACGGCGTCGTTCGCTGCACATCGTTGTTCAACAGATGAAAGAGAACGGGCACCAGCGCAGTGATGGTCAACCCGCAGAGCACGCCATAGACGATGGCCATCCAGGCATAGCGGCGGAAGACCGGCGCATCATCGCCCAGCAATTGAATCAAGGTCTTCAGCATGGCTGCACCTGCGCTGCCGCCGATGCGCCAACGTTCTGCCCGTAGCCGCCTTTGGCCCAAAGCCGCGCATAGCGCCCGCCCCGCGCCAGCAACTGCGCATGTGTGCCCTGCTCGGCAATGGCGCCGTCTTCGAGCACAAGAATGCGATCGGCGTGCATTACCGTATCAAGCCGGTGCGCGATGACCATCAATGTTCGGCCCTGAGCGAAATGCGACAGCGCGTTCTGGATCGCCACCTCGTTGCTGGCGTCGGCTGCGGCCGTGGCCTCGTCGAGTACCAGCACGGGAGGATCGAGCAGCACAGCGCGCGCGATGCTCACACGCTGGCGCTCGCCGCCGGAAAGCTGTGCGTCCTCGCCGATCACCGAGTCGTAGCCGCGTGGCAGGGCCAGGATGCGCTCGTGGATGTTGGCGGCCCGTGCGGCATTCTCGATTTCCTGCTGGCTGGCCGAGGGCCGCCCCAGCGCGATGTTGTCGCGCACGCTGGCATGGATCAGCCGCACCTCCTGCAAAACGAAACCGATACGCTGGTAGATCTGTGCGCTGTCGATGTACCGCAAGTCCGCGCCGCCCAGCGTGATGCGGCCTTCAGTTGGGTCGAAGAAGCGCAGCAACAGCCGCGCCAGCGTCGATTTGCCTGCGCCCGACGGGCCAACAATGGCCGTGACCGTGCCCGCCTCCAGCGTGAAGCTGACCTTCGCCAGGGCCTGTTGCGCTTCGCCGTAGGCGTAGCCCACGTCCTCGAAACGGATTGCATGGCCTGCCGGGACTTGCTGCTGGCCTGGGGCCCTAGGCTCCAATACAGGCGTTTCCAGCAGCGCCAGCACACGCTGCGCCGCGCCCGTGGCGCTGCCCAGATCGTGCAACATGGTGTGCAGCAACAGCAGTGGCGCGCAGATTCCCGGCGCGACCAGTGCAAAGGGCAAGACATCCACGGGAGTGATCCAGCCCTGACTCACGAATACAGCGCCAAAAGCCAGCACCACGCCCAGCACCGTCACCGGCGCGATCATCGCATGCGCATGGGCCATTGCCTTCACCAGCGGACGGGTGAAGCCGACGAAAGCCTCGGCGAAGCCATCGACCGCCTTCCGGTAGCTGTCATGCGCCTTGCCGGTGGTTCCGAACGCCTTGACCACCGGGATACCATTGACGAACTCCACGGTCGCGCTGTTGATGCGTCCGAGCCGGGCGACGAACTCCTGCATGTTGGCGTTACCCGACCGCATGGCGTGACGCAGGAACAGGAAGAAGCCAGGGAACGGCAGCAGTGCGACGACGGCCATGCGCCAGTCCAGCGCGAACAGGTAGATGACCGAAATCAGGATCGCGCCCACGGCACGCCCCACAGCCGTATAGAAGTGTGCGGTCAGGCTGTGCAGCGTTGCGATGTCGTCCTGCATCGCCTGCTTGACCTCGCCTGATGCCCGGCTGGTGAACCAGCCCAGCGGCACGCTTGCCAGCCGATTCGCCACAGCCATGCGCAGATGATGGGTGACGCGGTTGTCGGCCAGATGAGCGATCAGCTCGCCGACGGACACCAGTGCCATGCCGACGAACATGCTCGCCACGCTGATGCCTACCGTCCACCAGATTTCGGCTTGAACTTGCGCAGCCGCCGTTGCCGCCGCATCGCCCAGAACGATCATGGCGATGTACGCGATACCGGCCAGCGGCACCAACGTGAGCATGGTGCCCACGGCCGCCAACATGGCGGCGACAATCAATTGCCCGTGAATCGGCGTCAGCACCCGTCTGATCGGGCCCGCTTTCCCAGGTTCGAGTACCGCTGGCTCAGAACTGCTCATGAGAAAAAATTATCCGTTAATTCAATTGGATAGACATGTCTCCCGCATCGCGCCAAACCATGCTGGCGTGCTTGGCATGCCCATGTGCTGGTGCCATGCACGACCTCGCTTTCCCGGTATCGCTAAACGCGGTTGATAATTAGTTGCATAACTATAAACTAAATAGTGAATTAGTTGCATCCACTAAACTAAATAATATGAAGGGGGTTAAAGTGATGGCGCAACAGCCGCTACGATCAAGAAAAGGAGCACAAGACATGAAGGCGCCAGAGCAGCCTGCGACACGGGGCCGCCCCCGCACCATCACCCGCGAACGGATTGCAGACGCCGGCATTCAGCTTGGTCTTCCGAACATTACCTTCGTCGGCGTTGCCGCCGCGCTGGGCGTCAGCCATATGGCGCTCTACAAGCACGTGCCCAGTCTGGAAGAACTCAAGCACCTGGTGGCCGAGGAAATCTTCAGCCGGTGGCAGATTCCCCAGTCTCGCGGCAACACTCGCAAGGGATTGAAGGAATATCTCAACGTGTTCTCCGCATCCGTGCAGGCATTCGTCAAGGCGCATCCAGGGGTAACGCCCTATGTGATCCGCAGGCTGGCGGCGACACCCTCCATGCTTTCCAAGATCGATGGGCACCAGCGTCATATCGCCGAGGCCTACGGCATCACCAAGGAACAGGCTCGCTGGCTGCTGGCGACCGTGGCCTTCCACTGTCTTGCGGCATCCGACACGGTGTATTCGGTTGCGGGAAAGGAACCAGCCGAGGAAGCAGAGCGTGCCGCGGAAGAGGCCGAGATGGAGGCGGAACTCGATCAGGGCATACAGGTCCTGATCGTCGGGGCGCTGACCACGCTTGGCCTACCCCTGGATTGATTGACCTAGACGACCGGTCGGTTTCATGATAAAGTGCCCAAATCATGAAGAAACCGGTACAAGAAACACGTCAGCATATTCTGGATGTCGCCAAATCGCTGATGATCCACAAAGGCTATACCGCAGTCGGCCTGGCCGAGGTGGTGGCCGCTGCTGGTGTGCCCAAAGGTTCCTTTTACTATTACTTCAAATCGAAGGAAGAGTTCGGGCAAGCCTTGCTGGAGGAATACTTTTCCAGCTATCTGGCCACGGTTGACGCAATGCTGACCGCGGATGGCTCCGCTGCCGACCGCCTGAGGCGTTATTTCCACAATTGGGCGCAAACCCAGGGCTCGGACGTACCCGATAACAAGTGCCTGATGGTCAAACTAGGGTCGGAGGTCTGCGATCTTTCCGAAGACATGCGCTTGGTGCTGAAGACTGGAAGCGAGGCCATCATCGAACGCCTTGCTCGCTGCATCGAGCAGGGCCAGCTTGAGGGTTCAGTCCAGGCTGAAACCCCGGCCGCTGCGCTGGCCCAATCTCTGTATCAGCTCTGGCTCGGCGCATCCCTGCTTGCCAAGGTCAGCAAAGACCGTGCGCCTTTCGATACGGCGCTGATCCATATGGAGCGCCTGCTTTCTTGATGAGCTGTATTTTTTTATCTATTTTGTAGACGACTGGTCAATTACTTGGGAGTTCATACGCATATGACCGATAACACCACCCGAACGGATCTATTCTCGCCTGCCTCGATGGGCGCCCTCGATCTGGGCAACCGCATCGCCATGGCCCCGCTCACCCGCAGCCGCTATGGCGAGGATGGCATTCCAAATGAGCTGCACGCCACTTACTACGCCCAGCGGGCAGGCGCCGGCCTGATCATCGCCGAGGCAACCAATATTTCGCCTCAAGGGCGAGGCTATGCGGCCACGCCCGGCATCTGGAACGAGGCGCAGGTTGCCGGCTGGAGGAAGGTCACCGATGCGGTACACGCCGCAGGCGGCAAGATCGTCAACCAGCTTTGGCACGTTGGCCGCTATTCCAGCACCGAGCTGCAGCCCAATGGCGAAGCGCCGGTTGCACCTTCGGCGATCAAGGCCGAAGGCCAGACCTACACCACGGAAGGCTTCGTGCCTGTGTCGATGCCGCGCGCCCTGGAGACTGACGAAATCCCTGGCATCATCGAACAATATAGGCATGCGGCTGAAAATGCCAAGCGCGCCGGGTTCGATGGCGTGGAAGTGCATTCCGCCAACAGCTATTTGCTGGATCAATTCATACGTGATTCGACCAACCAGCGCAGCGACCAGTATGGCGGCTCCATAGAGAACCGTACGCGCCTGACGCTGGAGGTGACCGAGGCTGTCGTCGATATCTGGGGTGGCGACCGCGTCGGCATTCGCCTGTCGCCGGTAACACCCGAGGCCGGCAACACGCCGCCCGACAGTGACGTGATGGCGACCTATGGCTACCTGATCAGGCAACTGAATAGATTCAAGCTGGCTTATATGCACTTTGTGGAAGGTGCGACCGGCGGCACGCGCGCGCTGCCCGATGGGGTGGACCTGGATGCACTGCGTGCCTTGTTTGACGGGCCCTATATTGGCAACAACGGCTACGACCTTGAGCTGGCCATTGAACGCCGCGCGCAGGGCAAGGTTGACGCGGTGGCCTTCGGCCGGCCGTTCATTGCCAACCCCGATCTGGTCGAACGCTTGCGACGCGGCCTCGAGTTGGCTGTAGCCCCGCATGAATCCTATTACGGCGGCGGTGCCAAAGGCTACACCGATTGGCCCAACGGCAACTATTGATCGTTTTTATGCGCGCTCGATCACGTCCCGGACAATGCCCAGCGCATGTTGCAACGTAGCCAGATCGACGGAGCCCAAGGCAATGCGCAAGGCATGGGGCGTGCGGGGGCCGACTGAAAAGGGCTCGGCTGTGGAAACCAGTATCCGCTTTTCCAGAAGCGATCTGGCGACCGCTTCGGCGCGGATATCTTCGGCCAGGGGCAACCATATGAAATAGGAGGCGGCGTGGCTGACGGGGTGCATGCCGGCCAGTGCCTTGGCCGCCACTGCCTGCCGGGCCTGGGCATCCTGGCGTTTTTCGGTTGTCAGCCGGGTTACTGTGCCATCGGCCATCCATGCGCAAGCGATGGATGTCATCGCCGCCGGCGTGTTCCAGACGGTGGCCCGGATCGCGCGTTCGAGCCGGGGAATCCACGCTCGCGGGGCCGCCACGAAGCCTACACGCAAACCTGCGGCCACGCTCTTGGAAAGCGCGGTCACATGGACGCAGCACTCCGGCGCCAGGGCGGCGAGCGGTGGAGGGGGGTCCGGCTCTAAAAAGGCGTAGGGCGCATCCTCGATCAAGATCAAGCCATGCCGCCGGGCAAGGGCGACCAGGCGATGGCGGCTCGAGGCATCCTGTACCCAGCCCAGCGGATTGTGTACTGTCGGCATGGTGTAGACTGCCCGCACGGGCCGTTGCCGGCAGAGCCGTTCCAATGCATCCAGGTCCGGGCCCTGCCCGGATGCCGGCAGCGGCGCAAGATCCAGCCTGGATTGCTCTGCCAGCGCCTTGAATCCCGGATAGGTCAGCGCATCAACAGCCACCACGTCGCCGGGTTGCAGCAAGGCAAGGGTCACGACCGCCAAGCCATGTTGAGCGCCGTTGACGAAGAGCACCTGATCCGGATCCACGGATACGCCTGTCAGCGTCAGGTGCCGGGCGGCAATAGCACGCTCATGCGGACGCCCCGCGTGCGGCTGGCAACGCAGAAAGGCATCCAGGTCTCCGGTCGTGGCCAGTTGCCGCAGCGCCGTGCGCAGCAGTTCGGCCTGCTGGGGCAAGGCAGGATAGTTGAAGTTCAGATCGACGATGTCGGCCGCAACCGCCTGCTGGTCCACGCCCACGCCCGGCTGAAGCGCGATTTCACGCACGAAGGTTCCCCTGCCGGTTTCGCCAGTGACCAAACCCATCGCCTCCAGCTCGGTATAGACCCGCGTCGCGGTGGCCAGGGCTACTTTTTCCTTTGCGGCCAGCTTGCGATGTGTCGGCAGCCGGGTGCCGGGTGGCAAGCGCCCCGAACGAATTTCGGCGGCAAACTGATCCACCAGTCGTTTGTAGCGTGCTGTGGCCATGCGTCGATTGTATCTATGACAATTTTTTGATTGTACTACTGCGCTGTTCTACCATGACACACAGCGGGATGCCATTCAGATACAGAGCTGGGTGCATCCATTCGATCAAAATCAGGTCATCGCACGCCGTCCTTGGCTGCGGTCCATCATTGCGACCACCCCTATGCTGACCATTCTCGGAAAATGCCAATCCATCAACGTACGCAAGGTGCTATGGGCATGCGCCGAACTCGGCCTGCCTTTCCGGCAGGAAAACTGGGGCAGCGGGTTCCGCGATGTGAACACGGATGCTTTCAAGGCACTCAACCCAAACGCCATGGTTCCGGTTTTGCTTGATGACAGTTTCGTACTCTGGGAATCCAACAGCATTCTGCGTTACCTGGCGAACCGGTACGGCGACGGTTCGCTCTATCCGCCTGAGGCCACTTCCCGCGCTCGCGTCGATCAATGGCTGGACTGGCAGGCTTCCGATCTCAACCGCGCATGGAGCTATGCCTTCATGGCGCTGGTTCGGGGCTCGCCCGACCATGCCGATCTGCTTCAGGTCCAGGCCTCTCTGGACGCCTGGGTCAGATTCATGACCATCCTGGATGGCCGGCTTCAGGAAACCTGCGCCTATGTTGCAGGCGCGGATTTCAGCCTGGCCGACATTGCAATAGGCCTGTCGGTTCATCGCTGGTACGGGACGCCGTTCGCGCGGCCACAACTGGCAGCCGTGGAAACCTACTACAGGCTGATTGCACAACGTCCCGCATTCATCCTGCATTGCGCTGACACACCGTGAACAGCCCCACGGATCAACGCCTGACCACACTGACACGACTTCCCTCCTCCTATGATTTGAAGGACTCTTCATGCAAACCGATATGATGCTTGCTTTCATGGCCTATGCGTTCGTGACCTCGATCACGCCCGGGCCCAACAACACAATGGTGCTGGCATCCGGGCTGAACCACGGCTTCGCCCGCAGCGTGCCGCATATATTTGGCATCAGTATCGGTTTCTCGGTAATGGTGCTGGGCATAGGCGCGGGGCTGGGGAGCCTGTTCATCGCCTACCCCGCTGCCTACGTCGCGCTGCGCGTCATTGGAACGGTTTATTTGCTGTGGCTTGCCTGGCAGATTGCCACGGCGCGGCCAATGCAGGATGCCGCAGGGTCAAGCCGGCCTTTTGGGTTCTGGAAGGCCGCGGCATTTCAATGGGTCAACCCCAAAGCCTGGATCATGGCGATAGGTGCCATTGCCGCCTATGTGCCGGCCAATGGCGGGATACCGGCAGTTGCCCTCATTGCATTGCTCTTTGCTGTGGTGAATGCGCCCAGCGTCGCCGTCTGGGCAGCCTTCGGCACGACCCTGCGCCGCTGGCTGACCGATGCGCGCTATGTGCGTATGTTCAATGCCGCCATGGCCATCATGCTGGTTCTTTCTTTGTATCCACTGCTTTCGGAACACCCGTAAGGGCTATAAGAAGCTCGCGGATATCGTCATCCTTGCCCGGCAAAATGCCGCAGGCAGGCCGCTTGCGGGAAAACGCCACGCCGCGGCAGTACGCGGCGCACGTTAATCTTTCGCCTTTGGCGCATTCAGACTTTTGCTGTAATAGCCCGACGGGTCAAAGCAGCAGACGCGCTTCTTGCCCGAGGCCAGCATGTCGCATGCATTCCGGACCCGGCGCTCCCGTGTCCTGACCTGCTTTGCCGATTCGATCCAGTGGATCCAGTCCAGGCGCGCAATGGTCGTCGTCTGGTCCCAGGTGGCCTTGGCGGCGGGAGATGAGGCAAGTGCCTCCAACAGATCACCGGGCAATACCGGCTCGGGTTCAGGATCAGCCGGAGATATCTGGATTTCAACCACATCTCCGACTGACGTGGCTGCGGCGCTTTGGAGAGCCTTGCTCACCTTGAGCCAATGGCCAAGCTGTCCATCCGGGTCAAGCGTAGCCAGGAAGGGATGACCATTGATGGTGACGTTCACGGAGGTTCGGCCACGCCTGGGCAATTCGTCGCTGACAGCCTTGGGCAAAAGAAGAAACGCCCACGCCTCATCCTTGCCTGGGTCGGCCGGACAGAGCAATTTTGTCTTGAATGCGGGCATTCCTTTTCCTGTCATTTCTGGATATCGGCCAGGCACAAACAATCGCGGACGCACTTCATCTCGGCCTGAGCTGAAATTCCTCACTGCCCAGCTTACATCTGATTATTCCGCAATGCCATCACCCCCGTCCGCCAGCCGCCCTTCTTCCCGCATGAACTCTGGCCACGCAACGACCTGTGTGCGCACCTGTTGCCCCAGAGATGGCAGCAGATACAAGGCCTGGACTCTGACTTTGTGGCCAAGCGCGCAGGCACAGTCTTTGGCCACGACCTGCGTCAACATCTCGACATCTCTCACTACTGGGTGGCCAACAAAGGCTTTGATGTATTCGGCCAGGGAGAAGAGTTCGAGGAAATGACCATGGCTGCGGTAACGTATGCGCAAGAATGACCCCTCACCCGGATTGCGCGATGCAGGGCAAAGCTCGGGTAGATTGATCATATGTTCCTGCCGGGCGCGCATGGCGGGATGCTGATCGGCCACGATTTTCAGGGCTGGCTTGCGCCCCATATCCGCCACACGGCTTACGGGCTGCCCGGCGACACTGCCGGAGGGCTCAACGTGATGCATTGGCCTGCCCTCCCCGGCGGGTAAAGGTGATGGTCTCGGGCGGACAATGCGAGAAAGCGGGGCAATACGCAACAGCGCTTGCCGTCTGCAAGGGCGCCCCCGCCGCGTCATGTCTGCGGCGGCACTGCGATATGCCGGGCAGCCATGCAATGGCGGCCGCAATAATGTATTTGCCGACAATATCGGCAAATACGATCTGGGCGATCGTGAAAGCGCTCATTGCGCCCGCAAATGCCAGCAAGCTGAATGCAATACTGTCGAGCGGGACACTGACCGCATTGCTGGCGATGACGCGCCTGTGCCATTTATGGCGCCGCATGCGCTGGAATATGGCGGTATCGGCCAGCTCGCTCAGCAGAATGGAAGCGAACGAGGCAAGCAACAGACGCGGGTTGAGGCCGGCGGCGACGCCATAGGCCGCGTTGACAGCCACCGCCATCGTAATGCCCAGGAATACGGTGAACAGCCCGTAACCATGCAGGCGGTCGCGCAGCGTGAACACAGCCGCAAAGAAGATTGAGCCGATACTCAGCAAGCCGAACACTGGCAGAGGAATGAAATGGTCCAGAAAGACATTGGCAAGCAGGACCGCGCCGACATAGGCGGCGAGCCAGCAGAAACGAGACATGTCGAGGCTCCCAGGCGCCACCACCAGGAAATGCCCGGCGCGGCAGTCGTACAAGGAAAGCGCGGCTGGAGGGCTTGGCCCAGGCCGCGTGAGCAGGCGGAAATTCTAAGCCAAATGCACCGGAGCAGCCAAGCCTGTCAAGGAGCCTGCCCGAATACCCGTCCGGATGCCCGGCCAAAGGACTGCCCGGAGATTTCGGTCGTAAACGGCTATTAGTAAACGGCTATTAGTGTGCCCGATCCTCAGGCTGATGGATCGTGAAGTGATGCGTCAAGACAACATAGGCGAGGCGCGGGAGCTGCCTGGCTACCGTTTATGGCTGGCCGTGTCATGGCCAGCCGACTGCTGTGCCAGGCGGGCCAGCACAGCGGCCACGATGCGGTCGCACCGATGGCCTGCGAACGAGAAAGCATCGCGGCTGCAGGTATCTATGTCACCGGCCAGCGCTCCCTGCAAGATGTGGCGGGCACGGAAAAAGCGGGTACGCACCGTCGCCTCTGGGATGCCCAGGACTTCGGCCACCTCGATAGCCGGCATGTCTTCGACCGCGCGCAGCACAAAGACGCTGCGATAAACATCAGGCAACTCGTCCACACGGCGCTCTATCAGGTGGCGCAGCTCGCCGCGCCAGGCGAGCTGGTCCGGATTGTCCTGCTGCCGGGCGATGGACTCCATGGCGGCCGCACTCCCTTCCGCCTCGTGGTCCGCGAACAGTGGCTGAATGCCTTGTGCCTGTCGTTTGTTTCGACGCATACGCATGAGCGCCTCATTGATGACAATACGCGTGAGCCAGGTCGAAAGCCGCGACTCGGCCCGAAAACTGCCCATGTTGCAATAGGCTTTCCAGTAGGCTTCCTGCACGGCATCCTCGGCCTCGGTGTCGTCTTTCAGGATGCTGCGTGCCGCACGGTAAAGACGACCGTTATAGCGCCGCATCAGGACCTCGAAAGCCCGCGTGTCGCCCGCCGCAACCTGTCTGGCCAGATCGAACTCTCCGCTTTCTTCCATTCCGACAGCCTCTGTTTTCATGTCCATGCCTGCTCCACCCATAGCGCCATGATTGATTCGATGCCACGGCGGCGGACAGCGTTCCCGCTACGGCACTGGTAATTACCCTCATTCCAGGGGGAAGCTTAGACCAAAGTCGCGTAGTCACATCGCGGGCGCGCGCCTATATTGGCCTGACGCAACCGGCCCACGCCCCAACAGCAGGAACCGGAATACCGGAACGCCGACAAGAATGCGCAGCCGCTCTGGGGCAAAGCCAGCGCACGATTCCAATAAACCATGGAGACATCATGCCATCCAGCGACCACGACCGCGTTGTCGCGGCAGTCATGCAACTGCCCGAATATCAGCGCCTGATCAAATCACGCAACCGCGCCAGCCTGGCGTTCCTGACAGTGACCATCCTCATCTATGCAGGCTTCATCCTCACTCTGGCGTTTGACCCTGCACTGTTTGCACGGCCAGTCGCCCCTACGCTGACCCTGAGTGTGGGCGTGCTTACCGGCACCATCGTCACCGCCAGCGCAGTCCTGCTGGTCGCCCTGTACGTGCGACTGTCAAACAAGACATTTGACCCTCTGCTCGAAGCCATCGTGAGGAAGACATCATGAACAAGCTCCTTGCAGGTCTTCTGATTCTGGCGGCCACGGCCTCGCCCGCCATGGCTGCCACTGGCACGGCCAACGTTCCGGCAATTGCCATGTTCCTGATTTTCATTGCCGGAACCATGGGTATTACCTGGTGGGCCGCCCGCCGCACCCGGACCACTGCGGATTTCTATACCGCCGGCGGCAGCATCACCGGCTTCCAGAATGGCCTGGCCATTGCAGGCGACTATCTGTCGGCTGCGTCTTTCCTCGGCATCGCAGGCATGGTCTATGTCAGCGGCTTCGACGGCATGATCTATGCGATTGGCTTCCTCTTTGGCTGGCCGGTGGTGATGTTCCTGATCGCCGAGCGGCTGCGCAACCTTGGCCGCTACAACTTCGCGGATGTAACCTCTTTCCGGCTGAAGCAGACGCCCATGCGGGTGCTGGCAGCCAGCGCCTCGCTGCTGATCATCGCCCTGTATCTCATTGCACAGATGGTAGGCGCAGGCAAGCTGATCGTGCTGCTTTTTGGCCTGAACTACAACGTGGCAGTCATTATCGTGGGATCGCTGATGATGGTCTACGTGACCTTCGGCGGCATGACAGCCACGACGTGGGTGCAGATCATCAAGGCTGTGCTCATGCTGTTCGGCGCCACGCTGATGGCATTCCTGGTGCTGGCCCTGTTCAACTTCAGCCCCGAAGCGCTGCTGGCCGAGGCTGTGCGCGTACACCCGACCGGTGCGGAAATCATGGCGCCGGGCGCTCAGGTAAGCAGCAACCCGCTCAATGCGCTGTCGCTGGGCCTGGGGCTTGCTTTCGGGACGGCGGGGCTGCCGCACATCCTGATGCGTTTCTTTACAGTGTCCAACGCCCAGGAAGCACGCAAGTCCGTCATCTATGCCAGCAGTTTCATAGGCTACTTCTATCTGCTGACTTTTATCATCGGTTTCGGCGCGGTTGCCCTGCTGGTGCGCCATCCTGAGTTTTTCCAGGCCGGCCCCGACGGCAGCATCGACATCATCAATGGCCTGATCGGCGGCACCAATATGGTTGCCGTGCATCTGTCCAATGCCGTGGGCGGCAGCCTGCTCCTGGGCTTTCTGGCAGCGGTGACCTTTGCCACCATCGTCGCCGTGGTTGCCGGGCTTGCTCTGGCTGGCGCGGCGGCCATTTCACATGACCTGTATGCCAATGTGATTGCCAGGGGCCGAGCCACCGAGGCGCAACAGATGCGCATATCGCGCCTGTCCACGATCACGCTGGGCGTGCTGGCGATTCTGCTGGGCATCCTGTTCGAGAACCAGAATGTCGCATTTATGGTTGGGCTGGCTTTCGCTATCGCGGCAAGCGCCAATTTCCCTGTGCTGGTGCTGTCTATCTCCTGGCGCAACTGCACCACACGCGGCGCAACGATCGGCGGTTTCCTGGGCCTTGCCTCGGCCACCATCTGGGTTGTCCTGAGCAAGACCGTATGGGTTGATGTGCTTGGCTTCTCCGAAGCGATTGTGCCCTTCCCCAACCCAGGTATCTTCTCGATTCCACTGGCCTTCTTCGCAATCTGGCTGTTCTCGACGCTGGACCGCAGCAAGCAGGCGGAACGCGAGCGCCTGGCCTTCGACGCCCTGACCGTACGCAGCCAGACGGGCATCGGCGCGGCGGCAGCCTCCGCACATTGATCCGGCTTACAGGCCCGGCCTGCGCGGACCAGGCCGGCAAACCGAGGGCGGGCAAGGCCTAGCATGCCACACCGCCCCATGCCCGCCTTGCGCGGGCGCAGCACTAAACCGTCCAAGAGGTAGAACACCATGTCTTCATCCCCCGACCGCTATCCCGTCCCCACCGGCTTTTCCGGCCCCAATACCGTGACGGCAGCCCAGTATGCAACACGCTACCAGGCGTCCCTGGATGACCCCGAAAGTTTCTGGAAGCAGGCAGCCAGCCGCTTGTCCTGGTATCGCGAGCCCACCGAAATCCGTGATGTCAGTTTTGACAAGGAAGATTTTCGGATCCGCTGGTATGCGGATGGCGAGCTGAATGCCAGCGTCAATTGCCTGGACAGGCATCTGGACACCCGTGGCGAAAAAACCGCTATTGTGTGGGAGCCCGACCATCCCGACACCCCTGCGCGGCGCATCAGCTATCGGGAACTGCACCGAGAGGTCTGCAGGCTGGGCAATGCGCTGCGCGCCGCAGGCGTCGGCAAAGGCGACCGTGTCAGCATTTACCTTCCAATGGTCCCGGAAGCTGCGGTTGCCCTGCTGGCCTGCGCGCGCATCGGCGCGGTGCACAATGTGGTTTTCGGCGGCTTCTCCCCTACTTCGCTTGCCGACCGCATCCGCGACTGCGGCGCCAAGGCGGTGATCACTGCGGACGAAGGCCTGCGCGGCGGCCGCGCCGTCCCGCTCAAGGCCAATGTGGACGCCGCGCTGGCGCTGGATGGCACCGACAGCGTCCAGACTGTGTTTGTGCTCAGGCATACAGGGGCCGACATCCCAATGCTGGCAGGCCGCGACGTATGGCTGCACGACGCGATGGCGCAACAGCCTGATCTGTGCGAACCCGAACGCATGAATGCCGAGGATCCGCTTTTCATCCTTTACACATCCGGCAGCACCGGCAAGCCGAAGGGCGTGGTGCATACGACAGGCGGATACCTGGTCTACGCGAGCCATACTCACGAAACCGTATTCGACCTGCGTGAAGACGATGTCTATTGGTGCACCGCCGACATCGGCTGGGTCACGGGGCATAGTTATATTGTCTATGGCCCACTGGCCAACGGCGCCACCACCGTTATCTTTGAGGGGGTGCCGAGCTATCCCGATGCTTCCCGTTTCTGGCAGGTCGTGGACAAGCACCAGGTTTCCATTTTCTATACCGCCCCCACCGCCATACGCGCACTGATGCGCGAAGGGGCGGGACCGGTGCAGTCAAGCCGTCGCAGTTCGCTCAGGCTGCTCGGGTCTGTGGGCGAACCCATCAACCCCGAAGCCTGGCGCTGGTATCACGAAGTCGTGGGTGAAAGCCGGCTGCCTATCGTGGACACTTGGTGGCAAACCGAAACCGGTGGAATTCTCATGACCCCGCTGCCGGGTGCAACGGCTGCCAAGCCGGGCGCCGCCTCTATTCCGTATTTCGGCATCAGGCCAGCCCTGGTCGATGCCAGCGGAGAAATCATCGAGGGCCCCGGCCAGGGAAATCTTGTCATCGTGGATTCCTGGCCAGGCCAGGCGCGCACCCTGTATGGCGACCATCAGCGATTCATCGACACGTACTTCAGCGCCTACCCGGGCTATTACTTCACCGGCGATGGATGCCGGCGCGACGAGGATGGCGACTACTGGATTACCGGGCGCGTGGACGATGTGATCAATGTCAGCGGCCACCGCATCGGCACCGCTGAACTGGAAAGCGCACTGGTCGCGCATCCCAAGATAGCCGAGGCTGCGGCCGTAGGCTTTGCCCATGACATCAAGGGACAAGGCATCTATCTCTACATTACGCTGGTTGCGGGCGAGCAGCCGGACGATGCCTTGCGGGCTGAAGTGCTCGGCTACCTGCGCAAGGAGATCGGCCCCATAGCAACGCCCGATCATATCCAGTGGGCGCCTGCGCTGCCCAAAACCCGCTCGGGCAAGATCATGCGGCGGATATTGCGTAAAATCGCGGAAAACTCGCCTGATCAGCTGGGCGATACCAGCACGCTGGCCGATCCAGCTGTTGTTGACCAGCTGCTGGCGGAACGCCACGTGTTTTCCTGAGGCCTGATGACGGAACTGCTGATCGCCGATGACCATCCGCTATTTCGCGAAGCCCTTCGCGGGGTGGTCTCGCGCCTGCTGCCAGGAGCCGTCATCCATGAGGCAGACAGGTTTTCCTGTCTTTACGAACTGGTCGAGCAGCGTCCCGATGCGGATATGCTGCTGCTTGACCTGGACATGCCGGGCGCGCAGGGTTTCAGCGCGCTGGTGCATTTGCGCGCCCTGCACCCCCAGCTTCCTATCGTGATCGTCTCGGCGCACGAAGATCCACTGATTGTGCGCCGGGCGCTTGATCATGGCGCCATGGGCTTCATTCCCAAGTCGTCGGATGCACAGCAGCTTGGCGCTGCGCTGGAACAAATACTGGACGGCTTTCCCTGGGCGCCGCAGGGGATCGAGCCGGGGCCGGGCGCCGATGCCGAGGAAATAGAGGCGGCGGGACGCATGCGTGACCTGACGCCGCAACAATTCCGCGTGCTGCAAATGGTCTGCTCCGGCCAGCTCAACAAGCAGATCGCCTATGAACTGGGCGTATCCGAGGCTACCGTAAAGGCGCATATGACCCATATCATGCGCAAGCTGGGGGCCTCGAACCGGACGCAGGCTGTGTTGATTGCGTCGAGACTGGGCATCCCCGACGACGCAGGCATAGGGAAGTAATTTCCGTTACGATCCGCAGGCAAATGGCGCCGCCCGCCACGGCACGCTGGCCACGACAGGCCTGCTTCAGCCCGCCCCCGCATGTGCCGCAAGAAAAGCCCTGAGCGATGCGGGCTTGACCGGCTTGGTGAGCACGACATAACCCCGCTCACGGGCGCGGCGCTTGAGTTCATCGCTCCCATCCGCCGTCAACAATGCGCCGGGCAAGCCTGGGTTGCCGGCGCGAAGGGCATCAAGCGCCGCCAGACCGTCCAGGCGATCATGAAGATGGTAATCAACCAGCAGCACCTGCGGCGCCTCTTTCATCTTGGCCAGGGCGCCGTCTATGGTTGTTGCGCAGACAGCCACGGCATGCCAGCGCTCAAGCAACGCCTGCATGCCCGCAAGAATGTCGGTATCGTTATCCACGCACAGCACCCGCAGGCCGGATAGGGAAGTATCACGCCGCGGCGCAGCCATGTCGGGCGCGGATGCGGTCGCGGGCGCTGTTGCAAATGGCACACTGATGGAAAACATGCTGCCCTTGCCGACCACGGATCGCGCATTCAGCTTGTGGCCGAGCAGCGAGGCGATCCGCTGACAAATGGACAGCCCCAGGCCCAGCCCTTTTCCGTCCCAATCGAAATCCTGCTCGAAGCGATGGAATTCCTCGTAAATCTGTTCCAGATGGTTGGGCGGTATCCCCGGCCCGCTGTCCCAGACTTGCAGCACGACCTGGCCGCCACGGTGGCGGGCCGACAGGATGATGCGGCCCGAGCGCGTGTAGCGCAATGCATTGGCCAGAAAGTTCTGCAGTACGCGCCTGAGCAGGCGCCTGTCGGTGAACACATGGACAGGCCGGGCATGCAGCCGCAGCGCCAGGCCGCGCCCTTGCGCCATGGGCGTGTATTGATCCACCAGTTGCCACAGCAATTGCCGGGCATCGAAGACAGACAGTTCGGGCCGCAGGACACCTGCCTCAAGCCTCGAGACGTCCAGCAAGCCGTCCAGCAGTTCCTCGGCGGCCCTGAGCGAGGTGTCGACACGTTCCGCAAGGTGGGCCTGCTCCGCGTGGGCAGGCGTTTCCCTGAGTGCGGAGGCGAACAGGCGCGCGGCGTTGATGGGCTGCAGCACATCGTGGCTGATGGCTGTCAGAAAGCGCGAACGCGAGGCATGGGCCAATTCCGCCTCACGGGTGCGTTCGGCAACGCGCTGCTCCAGCGTTTCGTTGATATCGAGCAGTTCGCGCTCGACACGCTTGTATGCGGTGACATCGCTGTAGCTGGTCACATAGCCGCCGCCTGGCAATGGCCGGCCACGCAGTTCGATCACCTGGCCTTCGCCCAGGGTTCGCTGCAGCACATGAGGCGTGCCCGCGCGCATGTGGCCCAGGCGCTTGGCAATTTCCGCTTCGATGTCCAGCCTTTCCACATTGCCCAGCTCGCCTCTCTCGGCATTGAAGCGGATCAGGTCCGCAACCGGCCGGCCCACATGCAGCATGTCGGCGGGATACTGGAACAGCTGGCGATAGCGGCTGTTCCAGGCAACCAGACGCATATTGGCGTCAACCACGCTGACGCCCTGGTCCATATTTTCCAGCGTGCTGAGCAGAATGTCTCGATTGAAGCGCAGCCCCTGCCCCGCCTCGTCAAGCACCGCGACCACTGCCGCCACTTCAACGCCAGAACCTTCCAGCGCGCTGGTCAGCACCAGCCGGGCGGAAGCCGCGCCTATCGCCCCCGCCAGCAGCAATTCGGTGAAATGCACCCACTCCATATCGGCCCGCAGATCAGGCTCCGGCGAGACACCGATCTGCGCGGCCTGGCCCGCAAATGCGCGATGCGCCGTTTTCTCGCCTACCACACGGGAGGCAAGCGCAAGCAGGTCCGCCACCCGCAGGTTGCCTCGCCACTGCCCTGGGGCAAGGCTGCGCCGGGTAGCGTAAGGATCGAGAAAGGGCTGCGCCCGCAGGCGTTCACCCAGCCCCGGCTGCCAGCGAGCCGAGACCAGCACGAGGGCAGTGATATTGCAAAGCAGCGACCAGAACAGCCCATGCGTGAGCGGATCCCAGCCATCCAGGCCAAACAGCTCGCGCGGCCTGAGCCAGCCCAGCCCCAGCGGGCCTTGCGACAGCCAGGCGCCGTCGAACCAGCCCGCATCGGTCAGCGTCGGCAGCAGCAAGGTATACACCCAGACAGCGAAGCCCAGCAGCAGTCCCGCCTCGACACCGTGCCGGCTGGCTCCGCGCCAGTACAGTCCACCGATCAGCCCTGGGCCGAATTGGGCCACTGCGGCGAAGGCCATCAGCCCGTATGAGGCCAGCGCCGTCTCGCTGCCACTGACACGGTAATAGCCATAGGCAAGCACGGCGATCAGGCCGATGGCCACCCTGCGTATCCAGAGCACCGTTGAGGCCACGCTGCGGCCCCATCCCCTGCGCAATACGACAGGCATGACCAGATCGTTGCTGACCATGGTCGCCAGCGCGACACTGACGATGATCACCATGCCTGTCGCAGCCGAAAAACCACCGATATAGGCGATAGCCGCCATGGATGTCTGGCCCTGTGCGAGCGGCAGCGCCAGCACAAAGCTGTCCGGCGCAACCTCGCCGCTGGGGCCGAACAGCGCCACGCCGGCAGTGGCTATGGGCAGCACCATCAGGCAGATGATGACCAGATACCCGCCGAACAGCCAGCGCGCCCGTCGAATGTCGCTGACATTGCCGCACTCCACCACCGCCACATGAAACTGGCGAGGCAGGCAGACCAGTGCGGCGAAGGCAAGCAGCGTCTGGCCCGCGAAACCGACTGGCGGGGTGTTTTCGATCAGGGAACGCGCGGCGCTGGCCAGGTGCAGCGGCGAGCCGTCGAACCAGCTGACGGCGAACAGGCCCACGGCAGCCAGCGCCAGGAGCTTGACCAGCGATTCAAAGGCGACAGCCAGCATCAATCCGGGACGGTGTTCGGTCGCATCTACCTGGCGTGTGCCGAAGAGTATGGCAAACAGCGCCATCACAATGGCCACATACAAGGCGGGATCGCCAAGCGTGGTCGCGCGCATTTCAGAGCCGCCCAGCACGCCCAGGCTGATGGCCACCGCCTTGTACTGGAGCGCGAGATAGGGCACGGCAGCCACAATGGCGATGATGGACACCAGGGCGGCCAGGCGCTGGGAGCGTCCATAGCGGGCCGCAATGAAGTCAGCGATCGAAACCGTGTTCTGCGACTGGGCGATAAGCGCCAAGCGTTCAATGATCCGCCAGCCAAATATCAGCATCAGCAATGGCCCCAGGTAGATGGGGAGATAGCCGATGCCGTACCGGACAGCCGAGCCCACGGCGCCATAGAATGTCCAGGACGAGCAGTAGACAGCCAGCGCAAGGCTGTAGACCGCCGGCCTGAGCCATGGGCGCTGGGTGTAAAGCGGGTAGCGATCCCCTATCCATGCCACGGCAAACAGCAGGGCCGCATAGCCGAGCGAAAGCAATACCAGCCAGACAGGCAACATCTGCGCGGCCCCCGGTGGCTAGGACGCTTCGCCCGCAGCCAGGTAACGCTTGCGGGCAAAATAAAAGAACAGCCCCAGGGCAATGGCCGCCATGGTTCCCAACGCCCACCAGAAGCCACCCGAGGCATGCAGGCCGGGGATGAACTGGAAGTTCATCCCGAAGATGCCAGCGATGAGGTTCAAGGGCAGGAATATGGCGGTAATCGCTGTCAGCATGCGCATGACATCGTTGGTGCGGTTGCTCTGTATATTGAAATGGATCTGGACCGCCGTTTCCGCGCTTTTCTCCAACTGGCGTATGTGGTGTATGACCCGCTCGACGTGTTCACGCACATCGCGGCTGCGCACCAGCAACAGATCGTGCCCATGCCGGGCAGCCTCAGTCTTGTCGACGGGCCAGTCTTCCAGCACCTCTATCCACAGGCCCAGCGCGTTGTACTGATCTTCGCAGAGATCATACAGATGGTGCAACGCCTGTCTGGCCTTGAGCAGGCCGCCCCAGTCATCGAAGCGCACGTCAGGCCGCAAAAGACGCTGCTGCCAGTGCTCCAGGCGCAGCGTCATGATTTTGCGCAAATCCAGATAGCCGTCAACCATCATGCCGACCATGCGCAGCATCAGTTCCGCAGGTGCGACGGGCAGGCGAGCGGAGCCCGGCGCGACTGTGGGCGCCTTGCCTGCAACTTTTTCCGGAGACGCCTGACCCAGCATTTCAATGCGCTTGACATAGGCGGCAAGCAGAGAGCACTCGTCGGGATGCACACTCACCAGAATGCGATCAAACACAACAAAGCCCACGGGCAAGGTCTGTGCCTTGCGAGTCGCCGGCACATCAGCGGTTGGGCCGGACGGCTTGGCCGCGGCGGTGGAGTCTTTCCGCGTAGGCGCATCGCGCGTCCGCCGCACTTCCTCGTCGGCCAGGCGGCGAAAGACCAGCTGGTCGTAGTGCGAGGTGAAATCGAAGTGCGAGGGCAACTGGGTGTTGAGCAGATCAGCAATATGCAGATCAAGAATACGCAGCCCGACCAGCCGCAGCAAATCTTCCTGGAGGGCTTCGATGTTTTGCTCGAACTGGCTGCGGCCATAGGCCAGCCACAAAAAAGACTGCCCCTCCAGAGCGTCGGGCACTTGCGCCAGACGCTGAATGGATTTTTCTGGCTGGATCAGGAAAACGCTCGGGTCGTTCATCCAGGCTCCTCCGGCATGCGTGTTTTATGACTGGTTCTGGGTCACGGCAGCCTCCATGATACCCAATCGCCACCGGAGAAATGACATCGGAATCATGCTCCGGCGTGGGGCGTGGCTCAGCTTGCGGAAGGCTGCAGTGCGATGACGGCCATGCCGCCCAGGGCCAGCAAGGCGCCGACCGCATCCCAGCGGGTCAGCGCGACGCCGTCGACCACCCTCAGCCATATGAGGGCAACCACAATATACATGCCTCCATAGGCCGCATATGTGCGGCCAGCCGCGGCGGGGTGCAGGGTCAGCAGCCAGGTGAACAGCGCCAGCGCCGCAGCCGCCGGAAACAGCAGCAGCGGGCTTTTATCCTGGCGGATGACCAGCCAGGGCAGATAGCAACCAATGATTTCCGCCAATGCCGTCACGGCAAACAAGGCGGAGACACGCAACAATTCCACTTATGGCTCCATGCGGCAACAAGGCCGCATTATGGCATGCCCCGCCCTGCCACAGCCGGCAGGCCAACCGACGAACAGCCGCCCGGAAGGCTGGCTATTCCGCGCCTTCAAACTCTATGGATTCAAGCCGGCCGTCCTTGAACCGGAACAGTGGGGTTGCCAGGTCGTTGGCATCACCGCACAGCGGCAGCGTCAGCAAATTGCCGTCGCCAGTGTCGTCGGGGTTGTAAGGCTCCCCAAACTGCGCAAGCGCGGCAAGCGCATCTGCCCTGGACATGCCCACTTTCAGGTTTCCAGGCAGGATGGAAGCGGGATCTGCCTTCAGGATATGTTCAAGATTGTCGCCGAACAGGGGCAGGCCTTTAAGGCGCAGGCATTGCCTGCCATCCTGCGCGTACTGGCCGGCAAAGCTGAAAAGGGTCACCTGTTTCTCTGGCGCGGGCTCCGCCTGCGGGTCGTCTTCGGGGGTATAGCCTATATAGTTCAGGATCATGCCCCCCGGCTCCCAGAGCACGCGCTGCGCGTCGGGGATGGCGTCATCCTGGGGCCCCTGGCCTGTTCCCAGGTTGATCAGCACGGGATCGTCCGCGTTGAAATCAACCAGCAGATAGCCATGCCTGGCCCGATCAGGCGCCTGCTCGTCCCGGACCAGCACCACAAAACCCTCGTTGCGCGCGATCACCTGGGGACAGCCCGCGCCCCTGTGGACAATGCCGTCGCGCAGGAGATCGGTTTCTTCTGGTTCGCTGCCGGCGGCCTGGCGATACAGTATCTGCCCTCCCAGCGACAAGCGCTGAAGCCCATTCGTGGAAGCATCGCGGCGGCATTCAAACACGCCGCGAGGCGTCTGCACCGAGAAGGATGCCGCGGCGGGATCTGCGCGCGCCACGGCGCTGGCACCGCCCAGACAGAACGCCAGCAACCCTGACAGCAGCTGTCTTACGGGCCTATACATGGCTGGGGTTCCTCCTGGGATCTGCGTAAGGGATGGGTTGGCCCTGTGCCAAAAGACAGTGCGGGCGCAGCTGAATATATCAGATGGCGGCCCGCACAGGTTACCCATCCCTGCACAGGGGATGCCTATTGTTGCCCACATGTAACGGCAGTTGGCCCCGGCAAGGCAGATGGGGCCGGCTGGATCAGGCTGGCTGCCCTTGGTCCTGCCTGAATCCCAGCGCAGCCAGCGCCGCAGCCAGAGAGTCTGCCTGGCATTTTTCATACAGCGCAAACTCGCCGCACACAGGCGCACCCAGCGCCGCCTCGAATGCGTCGCGGCTGCCTCCGTCGGCAAATGCGCCTGGTCCCTGGGTTCCGAGGTTGGACTGGAAAATGCCGGCGGCGCTGACAGGAAGGAAATCCTCATAGACCAGCGGCGCAACCTCCAGCCAGCGACCATCCACCAATGCCTGGATGTCATCGGCATCGACAGGAGCCTCATCGCGGGCACGCGCGCCGGCCTGATACGTCACATAGATCAGGCCCTGGCGATACAGGGTATGCAGATCATCCGGGAAGGCCTGGAATGCCGCCCGCAGCGCATCTGGGGCCTCTGAGGCCCGCGCCTCAGCCAGCAAACGGTCATACAGCGCACGCCCCTTGGGCGTCAGCGCACAGCCGCGTTGCTCAATCTCGCCAAAACGGGCGGTATGCGTGCCAGGCGACTTTTCGCCCTGGTCGGAAACAAAGGCAATGGATTCCTCAAGCGCCAGAAAGCTGGTCTGGCGCAGCAGAATGGGAACGGCGCGGCGCGGCGGGCCTTCTATGGTCGCCTTGACGCGCATCTGCCTGCGGTTCATCTCCGCTTGCGCCTCGTCGATATCCAGCACTCGCGGGGTAAGGTGATTGATGTGCGGCCCTTTGAAACACACTACATCCGCGATCAGGGGATGCGCGGCGCGCAGTTGCTGGTAGGTCTCCAAGTCTACCGTGGCCTCGCTATGCCAGCGGAATGTTTCCAGGGCCTGGGCCACGAACTCGGCAGCATCCGGCTCGCCCAGGCCGCCCTCCCGCTCGGCCTGCTCGATGAGTTCTATGCAGCGGGAGGTGAAAATGGACCGGCGGGCGAGAATATCCTGCGCGCGGCTGCGCAGGGCTTGGTCTTCGATCAGTTCGAGCCGCAGCAGTGACGTAAAGACGCGGAACGGGTTGAGGGCCAGCGATGCGTTTTCCACGGGCCGGAACGCCGTGGCATGCACAGGCAGCCCGGCGGCGGAAAGGTCGTAGTAACCGACAGGCGACATGCCCATGACGCCAAACAGGCGCCGCATGGTATGCAGTTCCCGCGCCGCGCCCAGGCGGATGGCGCCATGGCGCTCCACGTCCAGCCGCTGGCCGGCGCCCGCCTGGCCCTGGGCAGCCTGTCGGGTACGGTTGATGTCCGACACCAGTTCCAGCAGCGTGCCATACTGGGGCACCTCCGCACGGTACATATCGGACAGGGCATGGGCAAACAGGGCGCGAATAGCGTCTGGGGAAAGGTGTGCTGCAGTGCTCATGGAAAAGCTCGGAAAATCAGAACAGGGGGCCACCACTATCCGCCAAGCCGACGCGCTCGTCCAACGATTATTTGGAACAACATTATTCCGTATTAGAATCAAGTCTGCTCCAGCTTCCCAGATATCCCCCGACTACCTATTTTCAAAGCATTCTGGATTCGCATATGTTTCGTCGCCGACTGATGCCTGCCTCCGCCCAGTTGCTGGCCTTTGAAAGCACGGCCCGGCACCTGAGTGTCTCGCGTGCCGCGCAGGAACTGCATCTGACGCAAAGCGCCGTTTCCCGCCAGTTGCAGCAGCTCGAGGAACATCTCGGCGTGGCGCTGTTTCACCGGCAGCGCCAGCGTATGTCCCTGACGGACGCGGGGCGCAGTTATGCCAGCGAGGTACGCGCCGGCCTGTCCGCCTTGACGGATGCCACCCAGAAAGTAATGAGCTACGGCGGCTCGCGAGATGTGCTGAATCTGGCTGTGCTGCCAACCTTCGGCACACGCTGGCTCATTCCCCGCATGCCGCGATTCGAGGCCAGCCGCCCGGACATCATCGTGCATTTTGCCGCGCGCACCGAGCCTTTTGACTTCCAGCGCGAACCTTTCGATGCCGCCATCCATTTCGGCGATCCGGTTTGGCCCGCCACGCGCTGCGATCATCTGCTCGACGAGCATGTCGTCGCAGTCTGCAGCCCCGGCTACCGGCGGAAGCATGGCATCAGCCATCCACGGGATCTGGCGGGCAAGTGCCTGCTGCAGCAGGTCACCCGCCCCACACTGTGGCTGGAATGGCTGGAACATGCGGGCCTGAACACCGCGAACGGGCTGCAAGGCCCTCATTATGAGCAGTTTTCCATGATGGCCGCCGCTGCCGCCGCCGGCACTGGCATTGCGCTGGTGCCTCGTTTCCTGATCGAAGACGAGCTCGCGACCGGCCGCCTGATCGTCCTGTTCGACGACATGGCCGTGCAGACACAGGCATACTATCTCGTGGTGCCGGAAACCCGTGCCGCCGAGCCGTTGATCGAGGCCTTTCGCCAATGGCTGCTGGGCGAGGCAAGACAGACCTGCGCATCCACCCCGCGCGACACGCATCGCAGCAGCAAGCCCCTGCGGAAAAATGCACAACCGGACCTGACATCATGACACCTCTGCCTTCTCCCGCCTCGGTTCAGTCCATTATTTCCCGGCTTCGACTGCGGCAGCTCAAACTGCTGATCGCCCTTGACGAGCATGGCACGCTGAATCGCGCCGCCGATCACCTGGCCATCAGCCAGCCAGGCGCAACCAAGGCGCTCAATGAACTCGAGGGGCTGTTCAATGCCCGGCTGTTCGAGCGTACGCCGCAAGGCCTGGTCGCCAATGATCTCGGTCGCTGTGTGACGCGCTATGCGCGCCTCATCCAGAGCGATCTGACTCATATGCGCGAGGAACTGATGGGTATCATGCAGGGTACCGGTGGCCAGCTGTCCATCGGCGCCATCACCGGCGCGATTCCTTATCTTTCACAGGTGCTCGCGCGCCTGGGCAGTGCGCAGCCAGAGCTTTCCATTGCCATCACGGAGAGCACCAGCGACCAATTGCTGGAACAGCTTGACGACGGCCGGCTGGAGCTCGTGTTCTGCAATACCGCCGTCAGCCCCCGGCCCGATGTGTACAAAAGCCTGGGCAGCTATGGCGAGCAAATGGTGCTGGTGACCAACCCCCGGCATCCGTTGGCCGGACACGATACGGTACAGTTGCATGAGCTGGCCGATTACCGCTGGATTGTGTATCCCGCCGGCATGCCCATGCGCATCGCCCTGGAACAGGCATTTGACCGCGCCGGCCTGCCCTTTCCCCGCCCGCTCATTGAAACCAGCTCGGCGTTCTCGCAGCTGTACCTCGTACATGAGAACCCTGCCATGATCGCCCAGGCGCCATTTCGCGTGGCCAAGTTCGGCGCCAAGCTGGGCATGGCAAAGAAACTGCCCTGCGAAGTGGATTCGCGCAGCCTCGCCTATGACCTGGTGGCGCGGAAATCCGCGCCGCTGTCTCCCGCCGCCTCATTGTTCCTGCGCGAACTGGAGGAATATGAATCGGGCCGGCTCGCCATGGAAAAAAGCCACACCCCTGCCTGAGTGCCGCCGCAGGCGGCGGCCAGGCGTGGCATGGGCGCTGCCTCACCACCCTATAAGCGGCGGGCATGCCCCTATAGCAAGAAGCAATCACGCAGCGTGCCGCTGTCCATACAATATCTGACACAGGCCATGCGCGGCCGCATGCCGCTCGCCCTCCGTTTTTCTTCCCGGTATTTCTTCAGGCAGCAATTCTTCATGAATATCACAGGTCAAATGCTCATCGGTTCCCAGGATGTGACAGGAACCCGCGCCGAGATTCACGGCATCAATCCCGCAAACAATGAAACCCTGACGCCCGCCTACCCTGGCGGCACGGAACAGGATGTCGAACGTGCCTGCACGCTGGCCAATGCCGCCTTTGCGTCCTATCGCAAAACCAGTCTTGAGGAGCGGGCCGCGTTTCTGGAGCGCATTGCAAGCAATATCGAAGGCCTGGGCGATGCGCTGATCGAGCGCGCGCACCAGGAATCCGGGCTGCCCATCGCGCGCCTGCAGGGCGAGCGGGGCCGCACCGCCGGTCAATTGCGGCTCTTTGCTCGCGAGGTGCGCGCAGGGCGCTGGCTGGATGCACGCATTGATCCGGCGCAGCCCGAGCGCAAGCCGCTGCCTCGCAGCGACATTCGCCTGCAATACATTCCCGTCGGCCCGGTGGCGGTATTCGGCGCCAGCAATTTTCCGCTGGCATTTTCGGTCGCTGGCGGCGATACAGCCGCAGCCCTGGCGGCCGGCGCTCCCGTGATCGTCAAGGGACATTCGGCCCACCCTGGCACTTCGGAAATGGTGGCACGCGCCGTACGCGCCGCGGTTCAGGAATGCGGCTTCCATGAGGGCGTATTCTCGCTGCTGTTCGGTTCGGGCCGGGAAATCGGCCAGACGCTGATTAAACACCCTGCCATCAAGGCGGTCGCCTTCACCGGGTCGCGCGCGGCAGGCGTGGCGCTGATGCATACCGCGGCGGCGCGCCCTGAACCCATTCCAGTATTTGCGGAGATGAGCAGCATCAATCCGGTGTTTCTGTTGCCCGAGGCGCTGCGCCAGCGCGCGCAGGCGCTGGGTCCGGCATTCGTCGCTTCACTTACCATGGGTGCGGGCCAGTTCTGCACCAACCCTGGCCTGGTGATCGCTCTCAAGTCGCCCGAGCTGGATCAATTCCTTGCGTCGGCCGCCCAGGCGGTGGGCCAGGCAGCCAGCGCCACCATGCTGACCCCCGGCATACATGAGGCCTATCAGAAAGCACGCCAGCAGCTGAAAGATCATGCCGCAGTGACTGTGATTGCCGATGGACTGGAAAACACGGACCTGGAGAACCAGTGCCAGGCAACATTGCTCAAGACAGATGCGGAATCATTCATTGCCGATCCTCACGGCCTGGGCATTGAAGTATTCGGCGCCACCTCGCTGGTCATCGAGTGCGAAGATGAAGCACAGATGTTCCGCGTCATCGATTGCCTGGAAGGCCAGCTAACGGCCACGCTGCAACTGGTGCCCGGCGCCGATGCGGCACTTGCCGCCAAACTGGTCGACGCGCTGGAACTCAAGGTTGGCCGCATCCTGGTCAACGGCTTTCCGACCGGTGTCGAGGTCTGCGACGCAATGGTGCATGGCGGCCCCTTCCCGGCGACATCGGACAGCCGCACGACTTCGGTGGGGACTGCGGCAATCTACCGCTTCCTTCGCCCCGTTTGCTACCAGGATCTGCCCGATGCGCTGCTGCCACCAGCACTGAAGGCTGACAACCCGCTGGCGATCCCGCGCCTGGAAAGCTGACCCCGGTTTCCGGCAGCGCCCCGCTCAGGTCACTGGCGCGGGGTTGAACAATGCCAGTGAATTCGCAAGGCCGAGCGCCTCGGCCTTGCTCTGCTTGCGGCCGCTGGCAATGTCCAGCATCAGGTGAAAGAGCTCCCAGCCCATTTCCTCAATGGTTGCCTCGCCATCGACGATCCGGCCGGCATTGACATCCATCAGATCATGCCAGCGGCGCGCCAGGTCGCTGCGCGTGGCGAGCTTGATGACCGGCACTTCCTTGAGGCTGTATGGCGTGCCCCGGCCAGTGGTGAACAGGTGCAGATTCATGCCGGCGGCAATCTGCAGGGTTCCGCAGACAAAATCGCTGGCGGGCGTGGCCGCAAAGTTCAGACCCGGTGTCTCGCAGCGGTTCCCCGGCGAAACCACGCCAACGATGGGCGAGGAGCCAGACTTGATAATCGAGCCCATGGCTTTTTCCACGATGTTGGACAGCCCGCCCTTCTTGTTGCCTGGAGATGTATTCGCGCTGCGGTCGGCACTGCCCCGCCCCAGGTAATTGTCATACCAGCGCATTTCCCGCAGCAGCGCATCGGCCACTTCCTGGCTGGCCGCCCGCGCCGTCAACTGCGCAATGCCGTCGCGCACCTCCGTGACTTCCGAGAACATTACTTTTGCGCCCGCCCGCACAAGCAGGTCGGACGCAAAGCCAACCGTAGGGTTGGCCGACACACCCGAGAACGCATCGCTGCCGCCGCACTGCACCCCCACGACCAGATCCGATGCCGGACAGGGCTCACGCCGCCGCTGGTCCAGCACCTTCAGCCTTTCCTCCGCCATGTCGACAATGGCATCGATCATGCTCTGGAAACCTATGTGTTCGTCATCCTGCAGGCAGACGACACCTACCCCGTCCAGCATGTCGTCCCGCCTTGCATCGCGTATCGGAATCACCCCCTGGGGGAATAGCAGATCAGGCTGCAGCTTCTCGCATCCCAGGCTGACCACCATAGCCTGCCCGCCAAAATTGGGGTTGCGTGCGATGTTGCGCAAGGTGCGAATGGGGATGACGGCATCAGGCGCATTAATGGCCACGCCGCAGCCATAGATATGCTCCAGGCCGATCACATCATCCACATTCGGATATCGGGGCAGCAGTTCAGCCCGGATCTTGCGCACAGCATGGTCGACCACGCCCGATACGCATTGCACAGAGATGCTGATCGCCAGGATATTGCGCGTACCCACACTGCCATCGGGATTCCGGTAGCCATCAAAGGTATAGCCCTCCAGCGGCGGCAGCACCATGCCCTGCGTCGCCACCGGCAGATGGTCCAGGCCCGGCGCGGCCGGCATGTCCAGCCTGTGCTCATTCACCCAGCTCCCGCGCGGCAGGGCTGTACGCGCATGGCCGATGATCACGTTATAGCGATAGACCGGGTCGCCGGCTTCCAGATCCCGCAGCGCCACTTTGTGCCCCTGCGGCACACCTTCAGCCAATACTGTGCCGTCAGGCAATTGCGTACCCTTGGGCAGGCCGCCGTTATTGGCGACGATCGCAACATTATCGCTATCGTGCATCTTGACCAGATGCGGTTTCATGAGCTGCATATTCCTGTTTCTCCTGAAGGGCGGATGGCTGTCAGGCGCTTAGGCCTGGCCCGATGAGCGGGACGGCGGCAGCGCCTGCACAACCGCGGGCCTGGCCGCATCGGGAGCGGGCGAGGGATATAGCGACGAAGCGTGGCGCACCAGCGTATCGTCCAGCTCATCCAGGCGGTTTATGCCCAGCAGCGCCATGTTGCGATGCACTTCGCCGCGCAGAATGCCTATGGCATGATCCACCCCTCTCGCTCCGCCGACTGCGGCGGCATAATTGAAGGGCCTGCCGGCAAATACGCAGCGAGCGCCAAGCGACAGCGCCTTGATCACATCGCTTCCGCGCCGGATGCCGCTGTCCATCATCACGACGACATCTGGCACAGCCTTGACGATGCCCGGCAATACATGCAGGGGGGATACTGAGCAGTCTATCTGGCGTCCGCCGTGATTGGACACGATAATGCCATCGACCCCCGCATCGCGGGCCTGCACCGCATCCTGCCAGCGCACCAGGCCCTTGACTACCAGCTTGCCCTTCCAGAGATCGCGAATCTGGCGAACATGCGTCCAGTTGAAGTGATCGCGCGCCTGCAGATCTTTCTCAAGCGAGGGAGACAGAATGGGTGCGCCGCGCTCCGCGCGCCAGTTCTCGAAATGGGGCATGCCATGCTTGAGCAGGGTGCGGCCAAACGTCCCCAGCAGCCAGCGCGGATGGCTTGCTCCCTGCCAGGCCAGGCTCAGGCTGGGCCGCAGCGGCGAGCTGAACCCGTTGCGCGCATAGTTCTCGGGGTTGACCGATACCGGCAGGTCCACAGTCAAAACCAATGTGCGAAAACCGGCTGCTTCTATACGGGCAAGCAAGGCTTCGACACGCGAGGTATCGCCAGGCATATAGGCCTGAAACCACGTGCCTGGCGCGGCACTGGCTACCTCTTCCATGCGGATCAGCGAAGCACCGCTCAAGACAGCCGGAATATTCGCTCTTGCGGCGGCGCTGGCGAGCACCACATCACCACGATATGCGTACATGGCGCCCAGACCCACCGGAGAAATGCCAAAAGGGGAATCGAAACGCTGGCCGAATATTTCTATCTGCTGGTTGCGCCGGGAAACGTCCACCAGCATGCGCGGCATGAGGACATACTGGTCAAATGCCTCCCGGTTGCCACGAAGCGATACTTCGTTATCGGCGCCATTGCAGATATAGCTGAATATGGGGCGCGGCAGCCGGCTTCGGGCCGGCCGCTCGAAATCGTCAAGAGAGTGAATGCGGCGAAGCGATCTGGGCAATCTGGATGTAGTCACGGAATTATTGCTGCAAAGAGAGATCTATCTGAAAAAACCAGGAAAAAAGGTCTGGGGTTCAAAGCGCCCAGCGCCAGCGGGCTCTGGCGGACAGGGTATCGCGGCACCCTGCCGGATATAGCGATAATATCCTTGTCAGCCAGTCCCTTAACGGCATCCCGCCTTTCTCGGGATGCAATTTCACCGAACCAGCGCTTCGGGCCATTGCCATGAACCCTACAGCACTCGAGTATTTTGTACGTATCGCGCAGTCAGGCAGCATCTCGCGCACCGCCATCGAGGTAGGCATCGAGCAATCGACCATGACCCGGCATATCGCGCGGCTGGAGTCCGACCTCAAGGTGCGGCTCTTTCACAGGAGCGGCAGGGGCGTGGTCCTGACCGATGCGGGCGCCCTGCTGCTGACCCGCGCCCAAGCCGTGGTCGACGCCCTTGATGACGCGCGCAAGCTGGCGGTGACGCTGGCGGACGAGGGCCCATCCGAGCTTGTGATTGCGGCGCAACCGACCATTGCGCAGCGCAGCTTTGCGGCTGTCGCGCGCGCATTGCGGGCGCGGTTTCCCGATACACGCCTGCATATGGTTGAAACGCTGGGGCATCAGATCATCAACTCCCTGGCCGACGGCAAGATTGACGTCGCCCTTCTATATGTTCCAAGCACCCAGGCCAGCCTGGTCGATGTGGACGTGCTGCTGTATGAGCCCTTGTATCTCATCCTGCCTCCCGCCTACCCCAAGGCCGAAGCGACCATGCCGGTAACGCGCGTGTTCGACCACCCTCTGATCCTGCCGGGCACGCCGCATGGGCTGCGCGGGCTGGTCGAGTCGCTGGCCATCCAATGCAACCGCCGCCTGCATGTGGAAGTGGAATGCGACGGATCCAATGCCATCACCAAGAACCTGGTGCAGGCCGGTGTCGGCTGCGCCGTCCTGCCGCTGGCAACGGTGGCCGAAGAAGTGTCCCTGGGCCATCTGCAGGCCTCCCGTCTAGTCGAGCCCGACGTGATCCGTGAAATTGCCATTGCCACGGCGCGCAACCGCCCGCCCGTCATCGGCCAGTGGGACATTCTGCAGACGCTGCGCCAGGTCATTACCGGCCAAGCAGCCCAAGGCAATTGGCCCGGAGCCGCCGCAGCCGAGGGGCGGACGAAAGCCGGCATCAGTTCAGCTTGATATTCGCCTTGGCGGTTACCGCCGCCCACTTGGCTACTTCGGCCTTCTGAAATGCACCCAGCTCGTCGGGGCCGGCTCCCGAAACCGACATGCCCAGACCCTTCAGGCGCTCGCGCACTTCAGGCTTCTGCAGCGTTGCGTGCATGGCGGCATAGAGTTTGTCCACGATAGGCCGGGGGGTGCCCGCAGGCGCAAACACCGCCTGCCATGACACGACCTCGTACTGGTCCAGGCCATTGCCGAATGCTTTCAGGGGCTTCACGTCAGGCAGCGCCGCTGCGGGCGTTGTGGAGGTCACAGCCAGGGCGCGCAACTGGCCTGACTGGATCAGCGGCATGGCCGAAGTGATGTTGTCGAACAGCAGGTCAATATCGCCCGCAACCAGTGCCTGCAGCGACGGGCTGCTGCCTTTGTAGGGCACATGCAGCATATGCGCGCCGATATTGTCGGCAAACAGCTCGCCTGCCAGATGCTGCGACGAACCCACGCCCGAGGAACCGAACGTCACTGCATCCTTCTTGCCGCGGGCTTTGTCGATCAGGTCTTGCACAGACTTGATATCGCTGTCGGCACGCACCACCAGCACATTCGGCAGCGTGCCCGTCAGAATGATGGGCTCAAAAGACTTGACCGGATCGTAGCCTATGGAGGGATATACGCTCACATTGATGGCATGGGAACTGATGGTGCCTCCGATCAGTGTGTAGCCATCCGGCTTGGCGCGCGATCCGTAGGCCGACCCCAGACTACCGCCGGTTCCTGGCTTGTTCTCGACCACGACGGGCACGTTGAGCGACTCGCCCAGAAACTGGGCATATGTGCGGCCCAGAATGTCAGTGGCGCCGCCCGGTGCGAACGGCACGACATAGGTAATCGGCTTGCTCGGCCAGGCATCCGCCGCGCTAGCCGGCGCGGGGGCTGTGGCGCCGAGCGCGAGCAGGCTGGCAACCGAAAGCAGGAACTGTCTTCTGGCAATTTTCATCGTCGCATGTCTCCTTGATGTCTTGGGCCGCGCTAGGGTTCGGGCCTGACTGTATGTTTAATGGTGTGAAACATTCTATCGATGGCCATAGGCACTCAGCCATGCCTTTTAGCCATATCAGAAATGATGTACCAGCCGTACCCGCCTCGTCTTTCCCCTCTATACACTGCAACAGTATTTGGCCCAGGCCATGCAGAATTGACAGGAGAATACCGATGAAAGATACGCTCGAACCAGGCACCGCCGCGATTGAACACGCGCCAGCCGCCCGTACGGCAGGCCGCGCCATTGTGGATGCCCTGCGGCTGCATGGTGTGGACCGTGTGTTCTGCGTGCCTGGGGAAAGCTATCTGGAAGTGCTGGACGCTTTGCATGACACGCCCGAAATCGATCTGGTTGTGGCCAAGCACGAAGGCGCCGCGGCAAATATGGCGGAAGCGGACGGCAAGCTGACGGGCCGCCCCGGAATCTGCATGGTCACGCGCGGGCCGGGCGCCACGCACGCCAGCATCGGCGTACACATCGCCCAGCAGGATTCCACCCCCATGCTGCTGTTCGTCGGCCAGATTGCCCGCGACCATACCGGGCGCGAGGCTTTCCAGGAGGTCGACTATCAGGCGATGTTTGGCTCGCTCGCCAAATGGGTGGTCGAAATCAACGACGCCCGCCGGGTTCCGGAAATCATTGCGCGCGCCTTCCACACAGCGGTGTCTGGACGCCCCGGACCCGTGGTCATCTCGCTGCCCGAAGACATGCTGCTGGACGCCTGCCCCGCCCCGGACTGCCCCGCCCTGCCTGTGCAGCCGGCCGGAATCACACCCGATACCCTGGCGCGAATCTCGGATGCGCTGGCCCGTGCCCGCCGCCCCCTGGTATTGATCGGCGGTCCAGACTGGAGCGAGCCCGCCCGCGCCGACCTGGCCGCATTTCTGGCGCACTGGAATCTCCCGGCCGCCTGCGCCTTCCGCCGCCAGGATATTCTGGACAACCGCAACCCGCACTATGCCGGGCACATGAGTCTGGGGATGAACCCGGCGCTATCGCGGCGCATCAAAGACTGCGACCTGATCCTTGCCATCGGCACCCGTCTTGGCGACATCATGACTGATGGCTACACCCTGCTCGAACCGCCGCACCTGCGCCAGAAGCTCATCCACATTCATGCAGATGCCGGGGAACTGAACCGGGTATTCCAGGCCGATCTTGCCGTACAGTGCACAGCGGCAATGGCCGTGGCCGCCCTGGCGGACACGACCGCGCCGGCACAACGCCCATGGGACGACTGGACTGGCGCCGCGCGCGCCGACCACGAAGCCTATTGCGCGGCGCCGGCCCTGGCCGCAGGGTATCAGGGCGTGGAAATGACGGCCGTCATCAAGCACCTGTCGCAAACCCTGCCGGATAACGCAGCCGTTACCAACGGCGCCGGCAACTACTCTGTATGGCTGCATCGCTTCTATGACTACCGCGCCGGACGCACCCAGCTCGCGCCGACCTGCGGGGCAATGGGCTATGGGCTGCCTGCGGCGGTCGCCGCCGCGCTTCGCGACAGGGAGCGCACTGTGGTCTGCCTGGCCGGCGATGGCTGCTTTCTGATGTATCCACAAGAGCTTGCCACGGCCGTCGAGCATGGCGCCTCCCTTATCGTGCTGGTGGTGAATAATGGCATGTATGGCACGATACGCATGCACCAGGAACGCCGCCATCCGGGGCGCGTCAGCGGCACCCGTCTGCAGGGCCCGGACTACGTCGCCCTGGCACGCTCTTTTGGCGCGTATGGCGAACGGGTTGATGACAGCGAAGACTTCCCCGCAGCCTTTGCGCGTGCGCGCGAGGCGGGCGGCGTGGCCCTGCTGGAGCTGCGCGTGGATCCGCGCCAGATCACGCCCGCGATGAGGCTGGCCGATTGAGGCCCTGGCGCGCCAGGCATCACAACATCCCACCGAGACAAAATTTCCGAGGAAGCAGGCACCACACATGAATGGAATATCAGATACTCTGCGCAAGGCGCTGACCGGCATTTCCGGCATCCTGGCAACCCCCTTCGACACGGATGACCAGATCGCGCCGGAGCGCCTGCGCCCTGTCATGGATCGCGCTATCGGCGCGGGGGTGGACATTCTCGTGACCAATGGGAACACCAGCGAATTTTATGCGCTGCAGGCCCATGAAGCGCAGGCCATGATGGAAGCCGTCACCGACATGGCGGCGGGTCGCGCGCCTGTCATCAACGGCGTGGGCCGCAGCGTCCATGAGGCGTGCGCCCTGGCGCGCGCCTCGCGCAAAGCGGGCGCCGACGGCATCATGGTGCACCAGACCCCCGACCCTTTTGTCGCGCCTCGCGGCCTGATCGATTACGTGCAGCGCGTCGCCGATGCCGCCGACGGCCTGCCTGTGATGCTGTATCTGCGCAACGACGCCATCGGCACCGACGCCATTGTCCGCCTCACCGAAATTCCCGGCGTGGCGGGGGTCAAATGGGCGACGCCCAACCCTATCAAGCTCGCGCAGGCCATTGATCGTGCCGATCCCGGCATCATCTGGGTGGGAGGCCTGGCCGAGACATGGGCGCCAGCGCTGTGCGCCGTGGGCGCGCAAGGCTTCACCTCAGGCCTGATCAACATCTGGCCTGAACGGTCAGTCGCCATTCTTCAGGCGCTGCGCGCCAGCGACTATGCCCAGGCCATGCAACTGATTCGCGGCATTGAGGAATTTGAAAACATCCGCGCCGAAGAGCTGAATGGAACCAACGTAACAGGCGTGAAGGCGGCCCTGCGGCTGATCGGCAACGATTGCGGCCCCACCCGTCCTCCCGCCGCCTGGCCGCTGTCCAGCGCCCAGCATGCCCGCCTCGAACAACTCATACAAAGCTGGAACATTACACGACCATGAAACCTGAACTTCTCGTACTCAAGCCGCTGCTGCCCGGCCAGATGGAGCAACTGGACAGCCAGTTCGTCCTGCACCACGTCTACCAGGCGCCAGAGCCGGCCAGCCTCATCGAATCGGTGGGGGCTCGCATACGCGGCGTGGTCACCAGCGGTGCAATTGGCTTTGGCCAGGACATGCTCGCCCGGCTTCCGGCCCTGGAAATCGTCGCATCGTCAGGCGTGGGAACCGACAGCATAGACATCCCGGCCTGCCAGGCCCGCGGGGTGCCTGTTACCAACACGCCCGATGTGCTCAACGATGATGTGGCCGACACGGGCATTGCACTGATACTGGGTGCGATGCGGCAACTCGTGCAGGGGCATGCCTACGCGCGCGACGGCAGTTGGGCGCGCAAGGGCCCTATGCCCCTGACCCGTTCAGTGCGAGGCAAGACACTGGGTATAGTCGGGCTGGGCCGCATCGGCAAGGAGCTGGCGGAACGCGCAAGCGCCCTGAAGATGAAGATTGCGTACACCGGCCGCAAGCCTCAGGACACCCCCTATGAATTCGTTGCCGATCTGCACGAGCTGGCCAGGCGAGCAGATGTGCTGGCGCTGACCTGCCCCGGCGGCGCGGCAACCCGCCATCTCATCAATGCAAGTGTCCTTGAGGCCCTTGGGGCCCAGTCATGGCTGGTAAATCTTGCGCGCGGATCGGTGGTCGACGAGGCGGCGTTGATAGCGGCGCTGCGGCTAGGCAAAATTGGCGGCGCCGCACTCGACGTTTTCGAGAACGAGCCGCACATCGACCCTGCTTTTTCCACTTTGGAAAATGTCTTGCTTTATCCGCACCACGCCAGCGGCACCGTGGAGACCCGCAATGCCATGTCCCAGCTTGTGGTGGACAACCTGCTGGCCCATTTCGGCGGCAAGCCGCTGGTGACGCCGGTACGCTGACAAGATACCCAAGGCGCTGCGGGCCGGTATCCCTGGCCCCGTATGCCAGCCGGTGGCTCAGGCGGCCGCTGGCGCCACCGACGCGCCCTGGATGCCATGACGGCCCAGTGCCTCGGCAACAAAACCACTGGCTTTCTGGCGCTCGACGTAGTCCGCCAGGAATCGGGCAGCCTGCGCAGGCCGGGACTTGGGCAAACCCATGGCCTGCTGGATCACCATGAAACGTCCCGGCAACAGACGCAGCCCTCCCAGGCGCGCGGCATCCGCCTCAAGCTGCTGCTTGACGCCCGCCGCCACATCCAGCTTCTGTTCCCGGAATGTATCGACAACCGCTGGAGATGAGGGCGCGCGCACAATTTCCGCCTGCTTCAGCTCGCGTGTCAGGTAAAGGTCATAGGCGCTGCCTTTGCCCACGACGACCCGCGTGCCTGCACGGTCCACCTCCTCGTTCTGTTTCAAGGGCGATTGCTGCTCCACCAGATAGGCGCCTTCGATCAGGACATAGGGAGCGGTGAAGTTGATGCCGGCCCCGCGCACAGGGTCGACCGCAAAAAAGCCGATATCCGCCTGCTCATTGGTGACCGCTTCCACAGACTTTCCGGCTGTATCGAACACCACAAGCTCCAGCGGCGCGCCCAGCAACTGCGCAAACGCGCGTGCCAGATCCACGGAAACGCCGCCGGGCTCGCCCGTCTGTGCATTCCGGTGGGCCAGTATGGGGTTGCCCAGATTGATAGAGGCGCGCAACGCACCGGTGGGAGTGAAGGCTTGCTTGATTTCGGCATTCATCTGGAGAAGATTCCTCGTTGTGGAGACGCACCACGCGGCCAACCGGGTGGCGAAGACCATATTACACGCTGGAAACAGATCCTTCAGCCTGGCCCCCCCCGGAGCCACGAGCTTTGCCACAGAGAGTACAATTTTTTCGCCGCGCTCCCACGGCCACCACCAACGAGAACACGAGAATACATAACCATGACACTAAAAACACTGACCCGCCTGCTGACGGCAGGCATGCTGGTCGCCGCGTCGGCCACCAGCGTTGCCGCCGGATGGCCTGAAAAGCCCGTGCGCGTGATCGTCGTCTACCCAGGCGGCGGCGTAAGCGACTCCGTGACACGCGCCGTGTCGGAAAAACTCGCCAGCAGCCTGGGCGTGCCTTTTGTTGTGGAAAACAAAGGCGGCGCGGGAGGCACAGTGGGGATGGCCGATATTTCCCGCGCCACGCCCGATGGCTATACCATAGGCTTTTCGTCCATCAGCCCGCTGGCATTGTCGCCCCTCATCAACAAGGTGCAATACGACCCGCAGAAAGATATCGCGCCGGTGGCCAGCGTCATGGTCTCTCCGGTCATTCTGCTCGGAACCAAGGCTTTCCAGGGCAACAGCGTCGATGACATTATCAGCCAGTCCAAGGCCAGCCCAGGCGTGCTGCGCTGGGCCACGTCAGGCCCCGGCTCGGTCGGCCACCTGATGCTGGAGCAGTTCCAGCATGCAGCCGGGATCGAGGTCACTCATATTCCCTACAAAGGCAGCGCGCAGCAGCAAACGGACGCGCTGGGCGGCCAGTTCGAGCTGATTTCCACCAACGCCGGGCCCGCCATGACGGGCAATATAGAAAAAGGTGCGCTCAAACCCCTGGCCATCGCCGCGCCCGCGCGCGTCAGCTTTCTGCCAAATGTGCCCACTTTTACCGAGCTGGGCTATCCCAAAGCCAACATGATGTCTGTATTCGGCTTTTTCGCCCCGGCAGGCACACCCAAGCCTGTCATCGACAAGCTCAATGCCGAGGTCAACAGAATCGTTGCCAGCCCTGACATCCAGAAGCTGCTGGTTAGCAGCAGCAACATTCCCGCCACCGGCACACCCGAGCAGTTCGCACAGGATATCCAGGACGAATATCAAGCCAACCGCGCGCTGATCGAAAACGCGGGGCTGTCATTGAAATAAGCCGTCCCGAAGGCGGCGGAAACGCTTCTCAAGCCGCCTTCAGGCTGTTCCCGAACGCGATGAAGCGCTCAAGATGATGGTCCTCGTCACCCAGCTCGTGGTCTATCATCACCAGGCGCTTGGCGTAGTGCGGCAGCGGCAATTCCCAGGTCATGCCGATGCCGCCGTGCAGCTGGATGCACTCTTCCGCCACCAGCGTGCCTATGCGTCCTATGCTGAATTTCGCGGCAGACAGCGCGCGCTGGCGCAGTACAGAATCGCTTTCGGACATGGCAGCAGCGGCATTGATGACCGCAGAGCGCGCCTGCTCGATCTCAAGCAGCAATACCGCCATGCGATGCTGCAGCGCCTGGAAGCTCCCTATCGGCTTGCCGAACTGTTTGCGTGTGCGCAGGTATTCAAGCGTGTCGCGGCGGGCGATTTCCATGGCGCCAACGGCCTCCGAACATAGCGCCAGAATGCCATAGCCCAAAGCATGTTCGAGCAGCGCCAGGCCTTCATTCTCTTTGCCCAGCAGCGCCCCGGAAGGCAGGACAACATCATCGAACCTGATCTCGGCTGCGCGGCCACCGTCGACCTTGCGGTAGTCGCGCGTCGTGATCCCTTCGGCATCCGCGGGCACCAGGAAAAGCGAAATGCCAGCCTCATCGCCTGGCGCGCCCGCGGTACGGACGGACACCAGCAGCAGATTTGCCGCCTGGCCATGCTGCACAACGGCCTTGGCGCCCGTCAGACGCCATCCATCCCCCGCACGCTCGGCGCGCGTGGCGACTTGCGTCAGCTCATAATGCGAACCCGGCTCGTCATGCGCCAGGGCCGCGATGGTGCTGCCATCAATGATGCCCGCCAGGCCGGCTTTCTGCTCGCCGCTACCCGCATGGACAAGCGCCTGGCCAACCATCAGCGCCCCCAGGAAAGGCTCGACGACCAGGCCCCGCCCCAGACACTCAAACACCACTGAGACATCGAAACCGTCACCGCCAAAGCCACCTTCGGACTCGGGAAACAGCGCAGCAATGGCGCCCAGTTCCGCAAACTGGCTCCACTGGGCAGGGTCATAGCCCAGCTCCGATTGCGCGATACGGTCACGGGCCGGGAAAGCGTATTGCTCGGCAATATAGCGGTCGAGCGCGTCGGCCAGCATGCGGCGATCTTCGGTATGCTCGAAATTCATTTCATAGACCTCTGTTGTCTGCTTACAGACCCAGAATCATCTTGGAGATGATGTTCTTCTGGATCTCGTTGGAGCCGCCGAAGATGGACAGCTTGCGGTTGTTGAAGTATTGAAGCGCGGCGCTGGCCGCGCCTTGCGGTCCGACCGGTTCGCCGTCGTAATCCGCATCAAGCGCCTCTTCGATCAGCGGCTGCGCATAGACCCCCATGGCGCGGCGCGTCAGAGAGGAGATTTCCTGGCGGATCTCGGTGCCCTTGATCTTGAGCATGGAGCTTTCCGCGCCAGGAACGCCGCCACCAGCCACTGCCGCAATAACACGCAGATTGGTCGTCTTCATGTTTTCGAGGTCAATCTCGACCCGCGCCATGCGCGCGGCAAATGCGGGATCCTCGGTCAGCGGACGGCCATTGCGCTTCACCTTGCCCGCGATCTGCCGCAGCCGGTCAAATGCCGCCACGGAAAAGCCGACACCCGCAATATTGGTGCGCTCATATGTCAGCAGGTATTTGGCGTAAGTCCAGCCCATGTCCTGCTCACCCACCAGATTTTCGGCGGGCACCCGCACATCGGTGAAGAACACCTCGTTGACCTCGTGCTCGCCATCCAGCGTGATGATGGGCCGGATCTCGACTCCTGGGGTATTCATGTCGATAAGCAGGAAGCTGATACCGGCCTGCGGCTTGACGTCTTTATTGGTGCGCACCAGACAGAAGATCATGTTGGCATAGTGGCCCAGCGTGGTCCATGTCTTCTGGCCATTGACGATGTAGTGATCCCCATCCAGCACCGCTGTCGTCTTGACCGAAGCCAGGTCCGAGCCGGAACCCGGTTCGGAATAGCCCTGGCACCACCAGTCTTCACCGTTGAGTATGCGCGGCAGCCAATGGCTTTTCTGCGCCTGGCTGCCGTACTTGATCAGCACAGGCCCCAGCATGTTCACGCCAAAGGGAACAATGCGCGGCGCGCCAGCGAGCGCGCATTCATTTTCAAAAATGAATTTCTGCACTGGCCCCCAGCCGGGACCGCCCCATTCCTCGGGCCAATGATTGGCCAGCCAGCCCTGGCGGTTCAGCGTTGCGTGCCACTGGGCCATGTCTTCACGGCTCAGGTGCAGGCCCTCGCGCACTTTGCGGGCCATCTGGGGCGCAAGGTTGTCGCGCAGGAATGCACGCACCTCGTCGCGGAAGGCCTCTTCCTCGGGTGTGAAATTCAGATCCATGGTTTGGAAACTCTTTAGGGTGATCGTGAGGTATATCGTCCGCCCTGAAGCCGTCTTGCTGGCGAAGGCTCGGTCGATGGCGTATGCAGGCATTGTCTGCTTTCCAGGTTGTATTGACAATCCCATATATCATTGACAAACTGTCAACTAAATTTTGACAATAAGCTGTCGACATCAATCGCCCTGGGTTGCGCCCGTCCCTCCCGGCCTGTCGATGCAAAGCCGATACAAACAATGAGCCCATTATCATGGACATCAGCGGCCTGACCCTGCTGGTCGAGATCATAGATGCCGGAAACCTCAGCGAGGCGGCCCGTCGCCTCAAGATGAGCAGGGCCAATGTCAGCTACCGGCTGAACCAGTTTGAAAAAGAAATCGGCCAGCAGCTGCTGCGGCGCACCACACGTCAGATCGAGCCTACCGAAATTGGCTACCGCCTGTATGACCACGGCGTGGTCATACGCAATGAAATGCTGGCCGCCAGTGAATCCATTGCGATGCTGGGCAAGGATCTTCAAGGCCGGGTCAGGCTGAGCGTACCGAGCGGCTACGGCCAACTGGTCATGTCGGACTGGCTGATCGAGTTCAACCGGCTATACCCCGGTATCGTGCTGGACATCATTTTCGAGAACCGCACGACAGACTTGCTCATAGGCGAGGTCGATATCGCCGTGCGCGTCATGTCCGAGCCGCCGCAAAACCTTGTCGCGCGTGACATGGGCGAGGTGCGCTATGTTGCCTGCGCCTCGAAAGAGTATGCGCAGCGCCACGGCATGCCGTCCGAGATCAGCGCGCTGCGCACGGCACCCATCATCACCTCGAATGTGGTCGGACGCCAGCTCAGGCTGGCAGCCTATCTGGACAATGCGCGGCACGAGGTGCTGCTCGATCCGGGCATTATTTCCGAGAACTTCATCTTCCTTCGGCAAACCATTCTGGCCGGCCTGGGCGTAGGCATTGTCCCCGACTATGTCGTGCGCGCCGACATGGAAACAGGCAAGGTCGTCACCTGCCTGTCGCAATGGCGCCTGAGCATTTTCGGCACGCACATGTATATGGTGTACATGCCCGACCTCTACCGCACCAAGGCCACTTCCACATTCATCGAGCATATCCTGGGCTGTGCGCAGGCAATGAACCAGGCGGTGTAGCCGGAGCAAGCGGTCCAGTCAGATTCTCCCTGCACGTTGCCCTTATGGATCCTGGCTCGAATCACCATCCACAGCCAGATCCCCCTGGGCACTGGCATGGCGATCTTCGGCAATCAGTGTTGCGATGGCGGCGCCCAGCTGCAGGTCGTCGACGTGGCCGAACTTCAGCAGGCGCAGCCGGCCCCGGCGGTCGATGAGCATGGTGGTCGGGGTACCCTCCAGACCGTATTCCAGCATGGTATCGGGCAAAGCGCCCGGCCTGGCGTGGGCATCGATGCCGATGGGAAAATCAAGACGGTTTTCGTGCAGAAATGCCTGCAGCACCGCGACCTGCCCTTGCGCCTCGTGGTGCTCGAACACCGTATGCAAGCCTACGACAGCAAGGTCCTGCTCCGAAAACACCGCCTTGACCTTGCGCGCCTGAGGCAGCCCCGTAATGACACAGCCCGGACAAAGCATCTGGAAAGCAATCAACAGAACAACCCGCCCACGCAGGCCTTCGAGCGTCAACGGCGATTCGGCATTCAGCCAGCGCTCAACATGCCATTGCGGCACAGGATAGCCTGTTCTCATTTGCCCTCCCTATTCCCATGCGCGCTATGTAATGCCCGCAGCACGCCTGAACCATTCTACGCCGTCAGACTGCGTCCTTGTCAGAAGGGGCCGAGGCAATGCCCTCACAGATTCGATTTGCGCCACCTCTCCATCTTCATCAGCCCCCTCTAGCATCCAGAGGATGCACTGTCTCACCGCATGACATATTGTTTTCAGCATACTCGGCTATGATCTCCGGTTGTCTGTCCTGGTTTCCGCCTGCCCTTTTCCGCAATGTCTCCTGCCCTTATCGCATCCAAAGCCCTGTCCATGTTTCTGCTTTTTCCGGGAAGCCTGCTGCTCGTGCTCGCGATCGCCTGGCTGTTGCTGCGCGGCAGGCATAGACGGTGGGGCCTAGCTTTGCTGGCGGTCATTGTCATTGCGACTTATATCCTTTCCATGCCCGCCGTGTCCTATAGGCTGGCCCATTCGGTGGACTATTTCCCCGCGCTGACGCCTCAGGCAGTGGAGCAAGGCGCAACAAAGAACGCGCAGGCCATTGTCGTGCTGAGCGGTGGGTTTCTTTACCATCAGCCTGAATTCGGCGGCGCCAACGTCAGCGTGGATTCCAGCCTTGAGCGCATCCGCTATGGCGCTTATCTGCACAAAATGACGCAACTGCCTATCCTGGTGTCTGGCGGGGTGCCGGTCGACGGTGAAACCGCAGGGCAGACAATGGCGCGCGACCTAGTCCAAAGCTTTGGTGTTCCTGTGCAATGGGTGGAGGGGCGTTCCGAAAACACAGCGCAAAACGCTCAGTTTTCCTGGGAAATCCTCCAGGCCGAAGGCATCACGCATATTGTGCTTGTCACAACAGCATCGCACATGCGCCGCGCGCTCGAAAGTTTCGAGAAAGCCGGCTTCACAGTGCTACCCGCGCCCACCTCGTACGTTTCTCCACCGCTGGACAACGTCCTGCAGTATCTGCCGAAGCTCAATGCCCTGGGCCAGTCAAACACAGCACTGCACGAATGGCTGGGCAGGCTCTGGTATGAATTCAGGGGGAAGTAGGCGGCGGCCAG